>JACCEA010182462.1_pt1 | contig 74922 bp, 65 predicted proteins | sample 7449851 | NCBI WGS metagenome assembly JACCEA01 (sample SAMN15323453, study PRJNA562643) | freshwater metagenome | isolation source: river surface water | place: USA:Blue River Watershed | collected 2017-08-18 | reverse complement strand
GTATCAACTGTACTAATAGCAGTATCAACGTTGGACTTGGTATAGTAATCGGATGCAAGACTGGAAGAAACAGAACTTACACTGGTACGAATACTATTAATACTAGCATCGGATGAAGCAACCTTAGTATCCACCGCACCAATAGCAGTATCAACGTTGGTCTTAGTGTAATAATCAGATGCAAGACTAGAAGACACAGAACTTACACTGGTACGAATACTATTAATACTAGCATCAGATGAAGCAACCTTAGTATCAACCGCACTAACAGCACTATCAACATTGGTCTTAGTGTAATAATCAGATGCAAGACTAGAAGAAACAGAACTTACACTGGTACGAATACTATTAATACTAGCATCAGATGAACCGAGTCTATTTAATATAACAGTACTAAACGATGGATCCGAATTTAAAGCTACCGAAATCTCTTTTAATGTATCTAATGTTTCAGGAGCGCTACCTACCAAAGAAGCAATTTTATTATCCGTGTAGGATTGTTGTCCACTAATAGCAGTATCAACACTTGTCTTAGTATAGTAATTGGTAGATATCATGGAACGAACGTCATTAATACTAGCATCGGATGAAGCAACCTTAGAATCGACCGCACCAATAGCAGTATCAACGTTGGTCTTAGTATAGTAATCAGATGCAAGACTGGAAGAAACAGAACTTACACTGGTACGAATACTATTAATACTAGCATCGGATGAAGCAACCTTAGTATCCACACTGGATCGAATAGTGTTAATACTCGCATCTGATGACGCAACCTTAGTATCCACACTAGTCTTATTATAATAATTCGATGACAAATTTGAAGACACTGAATTAACACTGGAGCGAATAGTATTAATACTCGCATCTGATGACGCAACCTTAGTATCCACACTAGTCTTAGTATAATAATTCGATGACAAATTTGAAGATACAGAATTTACACTAGACCGAATAGTATTAATACTCGCGTCCGAAGAAGCAGTCTTAGTATCAATATCAGTTTTATTATAATAATTTGTGGTTAAACTTGTTCGTAAATTATTGATACTTGCATCAATAGATGCGGTTGACACATTTGCCAAATCGGCCTTTAAAGCATAATTGTCGTTTATATAACCTTTAAGTGCATTAACACTATTGTCAACATAAACTTTTGACACTGACGTTGAAGATAGAATAAACGAGGCACTTTCCATCTATATATATAATATTGTAAATATAGATGCGTTCCTAAACTTTAATTCCAATAATACCAAAAGTAAATACCCATTCGCCAAAATTGTTTGTATTGTTTCCACCATTTCCGTCCCCTGTATACAAATTAAATGTTAAATTCACATTGTTAGTATTGGGCTTAGTAAATGATGTAATATTAACGGGAGTGTCAGATACAGATGAATAACCTTTTGTGAAATCACTGATATAACCAACCGGTATTGTAGCCATGCTGGTGGTTGTTCCAGCGTTTGGTTGTCCAACGGTATTTATAAACGGCAATCCCGTTAAAGTAAAAAACAGATATTTTTGATGTTTTTGCAAATTAATATTTGAAGTCGGACTAGTAGCTACACTCATAACTATAAGGTTAAATTTACTATACGTGTCATATGTTGAACCAATAATATTTTTAATATTTATATTGCTAAACGTAAATGTTGTATGATAAGCATCCATTGTTCCATATTGTGTTGTTGCCCCGGAAGTCAGCTTTGATGTTGATAATGTAAATTTTGCAATTTCTAAATTTAATAGCGATGAAAATATCGGTTTAGTTGGAGCAGGAACAAAAGTAAAAAAATATTGTGCGGGATACAATGTAGATGTTGTTCCATCATAATTCAACGATTCAATCTTAATTTGCACATTGTCTTGCGCGGGTTTTGATATAATAAACTCGCGCACTGTATTATTCGTAGTGTTGCTATCAATTCCGACAGCAGCCAAGTTTCCAGTTAAAGCTAATCCCTGAACACCATTTTGTTGAATATTTAACCCAGAAATAAATGTAATATTGCTTGCAGATACATCGTATGTATTGCGTTCCCACAAATACATTTTAAATTTATTATTATTATCAAAAAATGTATCACCTAATACAGTTCGCATATTTATCTTAAAGTTCATAGTTCGATAATCCGCCGAGACATTACCATAGCTGTTATCAACTACAGACAAAATACTCGAATTCAACCATAATTTTGCTACTTCACTATTCATTGTATATGATATACTTAAATCTAAATATAAAGCATAATTATTGGGTAATATATTATGGACGTGATTATTAAAAAATTTCGCAGTCTTTGCAATACTGCCTCTGATATAAACGAACATTTACCTACATTGTTTAGATATGCCAAACAATGCAATAGTGCCCTCGAGTTGGGAGTTCGTGGTTGCATTAGTTCGTGGGCAATTGGAGCGGGACTGCTAGAGAACCGCAATGGACAAACCAAACGCATGTTTATGAACGACAGTCGCGAGTGCCAAGTTGGCGAATTTGTGGATGCGGTTGAGGCGTTAAATATTGACGTTAAATATAAATGGATAAACGATTTAGAACTGACATTTGATGAAGGCACGACATTTGATTTGGTATTTATTGATACATGGCACGTATATGGGCAAATAAAGCGCGAATTAGAGAGATTTTCCAAAGTATGCAACAAATACATTATTATGCATGATACGACGATAGATGAAGTAGATGGAGAAACTATTCGCGAGTTTGGATATAATTACCAACACGCATATTCTCGTGCAACAGAGTTAGCACAAAGCTCTGGTATTCCGCGCGAAGAAATATTGAAAGGAATGTGGTATGGTATTCAAGAGTTTTTAGCAAGTCATCCCGAGTGGTATATTAAAGACCGCTATTTCAATAATAATGGATTGATGGTTTTGGCAAAAAGATAAAGTACTTACTTAATTATATAATGTCAATCGTTGCACTAAAAAGAAAGGCAGCATCCCAATATAATAATGTTAGTGTAAATCAACCGCAATTCTCTATTAATGGAACTACACGAAACCAAGGATATATCGGTCAAACTTCATTGTCAAGATCATTAACGCATACGCCTCACAAGGGTTCTATTGCCAAAGACTATAATGGATTATACGCGAATCCAAATATTAAAGCCTCAGAGACTCTAAGCACAGAAGACAATACCGTGGTGAAAAAATCAGTATTGAGCAATCGTGGATTACTTGCCACCAAATACCGTTGGGCTACCAGACCTAATCCATATGCAGTGGTAAAGGTGGATTCGGGAAGATTGGTCAATGATCAATATAGTTATATTGAACGTCTTCGCAAGAAGACGCTGGCTGATATCACGAATAATTGTCCACCGGATGTTGCAAAAACCAATGGTTCTGTCAGCCAAAAAGTCTGTAGCACTACAATTAAAACAGCGGAAGGGTTTCCGATTTTTAGTCGCAATAAGATCCAAGCGGGTTGCACAGTGGCAAAACCAGATAGCACATTGGCGGCGGTTTCTCAATCTATGCATTTATTGGGACTCGTTGAGAAGTGCAATACATTGGACAACTATAAATTTGTGTCCCCATCGGGTCGCACACCGTTGCCATAAGGGAAACTTCGTTTCCCGACTTGGCACTTCCGCCATAAAAAATATATAAATTAAGTTAAAATTAAGTTAAACGCCCGGAACCAAAAGGTTCCCTTATATTAAGTTTAACGCAGCGCGAATATCATTATTCACGTTGCGCATATGAATACGCTCCATGGCTCGAAAATCGCCATATTCCAGCGGAGCTACAATCCATTCTATCTGATTGTTTTGTCCAATAATTCCATCCGCAATGCGCTGTGCACGTTCCGCATGAAAATCCGAAGTAGCAATGTATACTTTATTGAATACAGCTTGTTCTATTAATTTTCGCACATACACAAAATTTTCGGCAGTATTTGTGGAGCGCTCGTCCAATATATAGTTCCAGTTTTGATAATAGGGTTCGTAGTTTTCCACAATGGTTTGCATTTTTTTGGCCTCTGATTCAGAGCCTTCGTATTTAATACCACCGCTAAATCCAAAATAGATGGTATCGTTGTTATGATGTTGAGCAAGCGCAAGTGCAGTTTGAATGCGGTCTTGCAAAAGCGCTGCGACGTGACAACCCAGAATAATAATAAGTATGTTCATTTTTTATGTATTTTGCATATGGAGTATATTCATAAAAATATTTCAATTTCTTATTTTAGCTTATAATATATAAATGTCAGGTTCACCTCAATATAATAATACAGTATTGACATTTACCGTTAATTTAAAAGCTTCATTGGGTTCAATGTGGGATATGAACAATAAGTTTATATTAAAACCCAAAAGTATAACTAACGGTGGAACAGTGATACTGCAAGGAGGAAGTAAGTATGGAACAGTTTCTTACAATATGCGCGGTTTAAATTGGGTGAATATGAAATATGAACTCGCCGGCTCCAGCACCGAATGGGCACCAGTATTTCAGACTCAGTTAGTGGATTCAACTATATTAAGTGGTCAACATTATACAAATAATGATTATGGGTATTGTTTTACCAAAGGTAATGAGATTGTTGACTTGGAATTAATGATAACAGTAATTGACTCGTCTGGCATTGGTGATATTTATGTGCCAACTGCAGATGAAGCAATTTATAATGATGTCGCGTTCCACTTTGTAGTTGAACCAGTGCTTCCTGGAACTCAAAATGAATATGCCTTTTATGGATTAAACACAAATTCTGCATTAAATGAACAGGTTGGTCGTATTGTAGATGGTAGCAATAACACATATACATATTCGTCGTTTGATTTAAGCCAGCTTTGTAGTGGATTTTGGAATACATATGACATGTATGAAATAGAACTCGGGTATTACCAAATTGACGGAAATAACCTTATCACTGGAAACGACAAAATTATTCCAGTTGAATTGTCTGGACTTAATTTTTCCAATAATTTGACAAAACAAATTACTTCTTATGACACCAGTAAAGCCATTGTTGGCACAGTAATTATGAATGACAACGGAACAACCGAGACAGGTTTAGTCAATACATCAATTAAGTTTAGAAAATCCGATGATATTGTGAATTTTACAGTAAAGTTTAAAAATTATGATAACACAACGAATACTCGCGATTTCAACCCCCATTTATCCATGGGATTATTTGTGAAACCCATCTACAACGTGGATCGAGCAACTCTTTATGTAAATCCATGGGGGTTGTTAACTTCTGGTTCAAATATGGGTATTCGTGATGCAAGTTATAATACATTCACATTAACTAATGTGAATATGAGACAGGCGTGTGGAGATATGTGGTATAATTATACCAAGTTTAATATATTTTTATCTGAAATTATTGAAACAGAACAGGCAAGTGGGTCAGCAATGACTTTGCAAATGGAAGGTCTTAATTTCATAAATCAAACAAATGACGTGTCATCCAATGTTGCTATACTGGGGTCAGTATATAATGGTCATGTTTCAAAATCCTATGGTGGATTATCTGCAACGTTTACCAAAACTACTGATATTGTGAATTTGAAATTAACCGCACTACCAATTGATGCATCAATTCCATTTCCATCAGATTATAACCCACTTGCATCTAATTATAAATTTACAATAGTAGGTGTGCCAAATGAATTTGATAACGCAATTAACACTATGAGTTTTGTGTTTATGGCAACCGGCGGGTTTACAATGGAACGCGGGTTTGATGATATTAAATTTAGAGAACCGAGTTATATTACACAATATGATGTTACTGACGCAGTTCAAGTTAAATACGATGTTAGCTTATTTAATCAAAAGTTAGGGTTAATAAAAGACGCGTCAAATTCATCAATTATTGATAGCAGTTTTAATGCTGTATCTGATACTTTTGCAGTTGACCAAATTACATTATCTGCGTCCGAATTTGTGCAAAATATTACTGCTACAAACATTATTTCTGTTGGTAAATATGCGTCGTTATACAGCGATTTTACGACTTATGTAAAAACATACTTTGGATTTGATGGCGGATTTTCGTCGTTGTTTATTGGAGCATCAGAATTTAATGCGGATGATGGTATTTTTGATGCAAATGCGTTTATCAAGATTATTCACGGTGTTTCTCAAGATGGTTCTGGAGCATATATCAATGATTTATCCGGCTCTATTACTATTACCGATATTAACAAATTACTCCGATATGCAGTTGATGCAAATGTATTCGGCAATCGAGATCCATTAAATAATAATTTTGGTGTAGCACACGGATTTATTGAAGGCGATATTATTTGGATACCTGCAGGAACAGTTATTAAATTAAAGGTTGATATTGATACAGAATCCTTTGATCCTGTTAACAATATTGGTCCATCATTGGCACAATATACTGATTATAATACTGGTAATTTTAGTAGTATAACAGATGCAACCACCACAAATATCTCTCGAACATTGACTGCGCCATTATTAATTCGACTTGTTAATTCAGACAAAGTAAGTGTAAACAATTTTGCAATCCAAACCAATACTAGTGTATCATTTCAGTGTATTGGCGTCAGTTCTACTGATATCAATAATTCATTGGAATTGCAACAAATTATCACGAGCTCTGTGCAAACTTCGATCGGTGGCGGTTCCATTGTTTCATATGTGTCATCTAGTTCAATTATTCAAAAAGCGTTTTTATTTACTGGGTCAAGAGATATTATTATTACCACTGTAAACTTAAATGTGAATACGAAAACTATCGTTGACCCAGTAGTGTTTGTAAACTCGGCTCTAACTTCCGCAATAAATAACAATGAAATTGTTTCAAATATTAATTATTTGATTTCACTTTCTGCAAATCCAATATTGTATGCACTTATTGGCACATTAAGTATAAATAGTAGCTCTGTACTAGTTAGCGGAATTATTGGCAAAAACGTTAATCTTAAGTCTGCGCCTATATTTGAGTCTGAGCCGATTGTTGCATCCGATTCCGTTATATCAGAACCTGTTGTTTCTGATCCTGTTATTGTTTCTGATCCTGTTATTGTTTCTGATCCTGTTATTGTTTCTGATCCTATTATTGTTTCTGATCCTGTTATTGTTTCTGATCCTGTTCCGGAACCTCCAAAACTAAAATTGGTATTAGGTCCTCGTATTGAAGCTCCAAGTCGTCTCGTTGCAATCGGTTCTGGTGGAAATTCTATTGTTTATTCGCCGGACAGTGGAAAAACTTGGGTAAATACAAATGCTACTTTACCATTGACCTCTGGATTTGGAGCAGTTGCATACGGTAAAAACAATGTGGGTGCTGGTATGTGGGTTGCCGTTGGTCAAGGTTCGGCTGAAAATGTGAATAGTATTCATTATAGTTTCAATGGAACTGTATGGTTTACATGTCCATCCACCACTGGCTTACACTGCACAGACATTGCCTATGGATTTGATCCAGCGAATAAACGCTACGTTTGGTTGGCGACAGGAGGCTCTGGTGCTACATCTACATATTCTACGATTCAGTATAGTTTGGCCGGGTCATCTGGATGGACTCGAGTATCCACTGTACGATCCAGGCCATTTTACAACAGAGGTATGTCGATTACATGCGGTCAAAACATCAAGGGCGTCGTCTGGGTTGCAAGTGCGTTTGCACCAAGTAATTCAAGCACAATTGCATACTCAGTAAATCCCACATCTCCAAATGGATGGATCGGCGTGCCAGAGTCTGTCTCTATTTTTTACTCCACATCAACCACAGGCGCTTGTAATAAAGTTGCTTATGGAACCGATCAAGAAGGAAACCACTTGTGGATTGCCGTGGGTAATAATGGAAACAGTAATGGTGGCAACACAATGGCAACTAGTAGCGATGGAATAACATGGACAGGCCGGGGATGCGACATGTTCAGCAAGATTGGTTATGGCATTACACTTGGCAAAGATGAAAACAATGTAGATATTTGGGTTGCGGTGGGTCAAGGAGGCAATACTATAGCGTATAGTTATGATGGCATTATTGGCTGGACTGCCGTGCCCAATAGCACCTCTGTATTTTCATTGTATGGAAAATCTGTATCCTATGTCGGAGGCAAATGGTTTGCAACTGGTAGGGGATTAAATACAATGGCTACAAGTGTAGATGGACGAAACTGGACAGGATTAGGAACAAAACAATTTACTACACATGGCCTTGCTATTGCTGGATATACTGTATAAAGGCTCTAGGTGCACAAGGTCTTTGGACCTTAAGGAAACTTCGTTTCCCTTAAAATTGAATTAGTATTTGAATAAATATGTAAATACAAATTATAACACCAATGTCAAAGAAGATGGATAAATTAATTGAACAAGCATTGCAAATGAATGTAGAAGACATTCATATTAATGTCAACAATAAATTATTGAACAGTCAAGAGGCGCGTGCGCATTTAATCTCTGTTCTCAATAAAATACAAACTAGTATAATTAATGCATATGCGCCTGTATCAACAAAACGCGAACTGGCCGACGATGGTATTCATAATTTGCCATTGTTTAAGGAAATCCATGATATAGAGACTCGATGTAAAAAAGACTATGATGTTGCTAATATACGATACAATCGATGTGTCAAGAAATATACACTGAAAAAGAAACGCACCGAAACTGTTCAGAGTTTAGTGGCCGAAGCATATTCATTGTACACGCAATTCTATGAACTTTGGAACAACGAGATTGAACTTATGAACAAGTATTCTATTGTTGACAAAGATAAATTGACTGAATGTGCCTCTATTCTTAGAGAATGTATTTCCAAGTATAACGACATTATTGCACAAATACCGCAAGGTCGCGTAGCATCCATGTTGGTGTCAGCTTCATCCGAGTATGAATCCATGAATATTATTAAACGACAACTGGTCAGTAAAACTGCATACAATCGCGCCAAGTTTGCCAAAATTGCCGATATTAAGTTAATAGAGTTAAATTATGTGCTCGGGATAATAGAGAAAATAAATATTTCAGAAACGCCACCAATGTCAATACCAACACCAACGCCAACAAATGTATCTGGAACAAGGGAACTGTTGGTTCCTTCAACCAAATTTGAACAATTATTGCATAGCACAGAACCAGAGCCGTGTTTACCAGTGGCTATTCATGATGGCGACACTATGTATGTGAATGTATTGTTTCCACTGGGAGAGACGGATCCGTCGAAAAAGTTTCCGGTTACATTAACTGTGCGACTTTTGGGATACGATTGTGCAGAGATTATTCCCAAAGGGCCGTCAAGAACCAAAAAGGATAAACTACAAGAGAAAATACTCGGAACGCTGGGTAAATGGGCGTTTATGCAAAAAATAGGATTTGTCTCTGATACTGACATTCGCAAAAACCAAATGGTTCATGTGAAGTTTGAAGGGATGGATAAATATGGACGAACATTGGGCACCGTATTTGTAAATGGACTCAATGTGAATCAATATATGTTGGAGTCCAATTTTGCATATTCATATGAAGGCGCAACAAAAGAGTGTTCAGCGTATGTGTCCGCGCATTTTGATAAATTTTACACAATGATTGAGGACGGATCTATTCGTCAGTATGTATTAGAAGATGGAGTCGCCGAACTAACAAAAATGGCTACTGAATATGGCAAATTATAAACCGCTTTCATTATTCCGCTTTCGTTTTTAATCTCTTGAACATAGCATATGAATTCGTAGGTTCTTCGTGTTTAAATGGAGTTTCCACAATTTCCAAGTCGTCATCGAAGAAACCATTCGCTATTGTCGCGTGGTTTACACCAAATAATAGTTCATTCACCGCTTGTATTTTATTACATGGTGGACGTGCCATTATATTGAATTCATTTATTTTACCAATACGCACAAACTTATTCGCATACTTTGGTTCTGCAACATCTTTCTTTGGTTCTGAGCCCTTTTTACTTTTATTTGTCGGAGCCTCTGTTCTATAATCTTTCAGTGTCGCAAATACGTTTGCATTGCTGGTGATATTTTTATTGGCGAGTTTGGTTATGTCTTCCACTCGAGTTTTCTTTGTTTTTGATGCATTATCCTCCTGTTTAAACAAATTAATCAACTTATTATCAGGACGTCCATCTACATCAATGTAAAAGTCTTTGCATCGAAACATAACCACATATTTTTTAGCCAGACCTTGTAAAATAGTATATGGAATGATTTGCTCATCACTATGATATGAAAATGACAAGGTAAATGGATTGTAATACATCAATACATTGCCACGAGGCGTGTTTGCATACAACGTGCGAGACTTCCATTGTTTTTCGTAAAGGTTAACCGGATCGACAAACAGAGATTTGCGTTCTTCATAATCATACAAAATAGGATCAATATTTGCATTCATGGTCTCTGAATCTTTCAAATAATAGTCCTGATATTTTTGAATAGATGCATCGAATCGTTCTTGTTGCTGTTCTCCAAACGAGGGTTTTGATGGAATGATTGGATTAAAATGCACATTATATAAATATTTGAACCATAATATATATTGTATTATTGTATTGAATATAAGTCGAAAGAACATTTATAGATTATAGATTCGTTGCTTTATTTTGTTTGTGTAATAATATATGAATATTCTCTATTACTTTACTTGTTGTTTCAAGAAACCCGAAGAATCAATGCCTCTTAACGACGACTTTGAAATATACAGTTTGTATCAACATGATACGCATGTGCATTTATAAGAACAAGATGTTTAGTTATATAAAAAAACGTCATAAATAATTACAAATGAATAGTGGAAGCATCAGTCGGGAACATAGCGGAAGCAAGTCGGGAACCTTTGGATTCAGAGACAACGAAGTTGTCTCGTCTGCCCTTAGCGTAAGCGCCCAGTTGGGAACCTTTGGTTCCCTTACATGGATAGAGAAACAGCGTCGTCTATTGAACTCATCGACATTAGAATTGGAGCCGATGTTGTATATTAAAATCCATTTGTGTTATGTAAATGCAAATGGAGATATCGAAGAATTTACAAGTGCAAAACATAATGCCACCAAAATCTCTGAACAAGAGATGCAAAAACTAGTGCAAGATTATAAGAAACCGTCGTATACATTTGTGGAAATGTCTTCGTTTATTGCCCAAAAGTTTGATGACGCGGAGTTTAAAACATATTCAATGGTATCGAGTATAGAGTTTCCACCAGCATTGTTTATATACCACGATATTAACTGTCTCTTGTTCTTATATCGCGAAAAAAACACATCTGGAAACAAAACAACCAAACGCGTGCGATTTGCTCCAAGGGAACTTCGTTCCCGAGCAGTGGATCCAATGAAATCAACACGCAGAAAAGATATAAAGTAATAAACACAAATTCTCTAATGGACGCTCAAATTTTACATCTAAAATTTAATGAACAGTTTATTGCAAGGGAACTTCGTTCCCAAGTAGCGATTTCGTCAACAGAAGACAAATTGAATCCTGCACTCAATCGGCTTCTTAATGAAATTAAAGATAAACGCGCACTCGATGAAATCGACAATGCTGAATATTGCGACGTTATGGAAAAGATCATTGATATGATTATTTATGTTCGCAATATATGGGATGGTCGTGGTGAACGTGATTTGACTTACAGTTATTTGTATACGTTGCAACAGCATTTGCCGATAAAGGCGATTTTTGTGCTCTTTATGATTGTAGAAAAAGGCATTGGATCATGGCGCGATATTTACGAGTATGTAAGGTATATAGATGATCCCAGTAGTCCATTTGTAAAGCCAATCCTTGGATTATATAATAATCAACTTGAAAAAGACTGGATTGCGTATAAGGCGGGACTAACCGGCAACATATCATTGGCTGCCAAATGGGTGCCTCGCGAACGCAAGAAACACGGGTATATGTATGATTATTTGGTGCAAATGTGGTGTTTTAAAAATCCGGAATACAAGGCGATTATGGACTCTGCGACTACCCAATATACAAAGGATTTGGCGTTTAATAAATGCAAAAAAATGTACAGAACCATGGTTAGCACATTGAATGGGGCAAAAGCGAAAATTATTCAAGAACAAAATACCTCTGAACTTGTGTTGCGCAACATAACGCCATTGTGGCGTATTGTGAAAAGCGTAGCGTTGAATAAACAAACGGAGCTTATGAATAAAGTATGGGTTGAACGTCTGAAACCATTGCCAAAGGATTATTATGTGCCGTTGCTTGATGTAAGCGAGCCTATGTACGAAAAAGGTGGTAAACCGTTGTATAAAGCCATTATTAAGGCGTGCCAATATGCATATGCATCGCATTTTGGACCGAACATTATTGTGTTTTCACACAAACCAGAGTGGGTTAGTATTGCCGATTGCACATTGGAACAAATTATTCAACGCATTCAGTCCATTTTGTTTATCCCGTACAATGGTTTGGCCGAAGCGATTGAACTCGTGAATTCGGCAGCCGAATCTGCTAATTTAAGTGAATACGATATGTCGCAAATACAACTTAAAATCATAACATGTCAGCCAGAATATGAGCCGGCTGTATGCCGGTTTATGTGCGAGAGAATTATTGTTTAAATATAAAACAATATAAAGACGGAACAATTATATTATGTGGGGTGGGACTTTGAGCTTTTTATATATAAAAAAGCGTTGTAAATTGGATAAAATTCAATGAGGCAAAAATCAAACCGTAAATCCCCTCTTGAAACTAGATTTTTAACATTTGTATTAAGACAGCCACACACTTATATTAGACTTCTACTCTAAAATTATATAGAAATACCGTGTGTTAAAAAATATTGCTATTTATAGCAAGTGTTTCCTGCAGCCACCACCAAACCAATATTTAAAATAATTTCCCTTTTATTTAATCGTTAATTTATCTTTCGAATTATTATAAAATAAAAAAAACCATTTTTAACCAATTTTTTAGACCGACTTTAGCTCATTTGGTAGAGCATTTGACTGTAGTTGTAAATAAATATCAAAGGGTAGCTGGTTCGATTCCAGCAAGTCGGAAGTATTCATAACTAATAATGTTATTTATGAATTGTGAGTTAGTATTATCATGCTAATGACTACCACAAATAGTATCGCAAAATACTTTTCTAGATTAAGTCGAATATCATCCAATGTTATGTTATTGTATGTCGATAACAATGTTGCGTACATGTTAATCGCATATGGCTCGGTTGCGCAGTAAGCCTGGGAGATATAAGGCCTGGCCTGGTCATAAACCTTGGATACATAAGGCTTGGTTGCGCTGTAGGCCTTGGATACTGTGTTGTAAGCCAGGATTGCATAAGGCTTGGCCTGGTTATAGTAGCGAGTTAAAGGCATAATCGCTCTCATTACGGGGCACTTGTGTTCAGTGGCTTGGTTGGTGTTCGACATATTAGTTGGTTATATTAACGGTTATAATTATATGCTTATTTATAATATTCACAAAAAGATTTCAATTTTATAGCGACCCCTTAATTCGATGTTCAGGGCCGGGCTTGTGTTTTATTCCACGACCAATATCCATATAATTGAACAAATTAGACTTGGTGATATGACCTTGTTTATTTTCATGGGGGTCTTTTAATATCTTTTGAATAGAGGCAACGTCTTTTTCGCGACGATGAATCAAATTGTTTGCAATCGTGATAATTTGACTATTATCGGTAGTCTCTAACACTTTGGTTGATAAACGAGTTTCATATAAATGTGATTCTAATAACTCATTCAAATAATGTGTATCTTCCACGCTCTTATACAAATATAAAGAAAACCAAATAAGTGCACCCAATCCCAAATAATAGTAAAGCGATACTGTGCTTTTATATGTGTCATAAATCATTACTTCTAAAATGCCCATAACAGAGGCACCAACAAGTGATAAGTAAAATTTACCACTATTATTGTAAGATGCGCCGGATTTTAAAATACTAATTACCCAGAACTGAATTGCGAACGCAACTATAAATGTTAAAAACGTATATTGGAACAAGTGCATATAATTGTCATTGAGAAACTAAATGATTTGAACAAGTTTTTATGAATTCGGCGTCGTCTATTCTCTTAACTTTATCGTATTTGCCTTGAAGTAATAATACTACAATATGATTTAATTCTTCGACGGTTGCGTTCAGCTCTTGTATCTCATTCGTTTTGATATTATATATTTTAAATACCTTGTCTGTCTCTGGATGCAAGAGTCTGTATAGCCATGCGTATATAACAACTTGCAGTTGATGATCCATTGTTATTTCTTTGGTGCATTTGATTTCCCATACGGTTGTCTCGGTAATCAAGTCTGTTCTTGCAGTGAATCTGAATTTTATACCATTAAATGCGCCTAATTTGGCGTCAATTGGCTCGTGTGCGGTTTCTTCGGACTGGTGTATAATAGTGGTCTCTATACTTGGTTTTACTGTTTGTTTTCCAATTGTTTTTTCCAGGCGTTTTTTGGCGCGTTGTGCCTGTTCTTCGTTTATCCAATCATAATGGGTTATTTGCGCCAATTTAAAATATAGCTTCTCTTGACACGCAGAATAAACATTAGCCAGAAATAAATAATCAGATGGGGTATTGCACGTTTGTGGCAACTTGGATGCAATAGTTTTCAAATATTCATGTTCATTATGATTTAGTTTACTGATCGTATTTTGGATTTCTGTATACAATACGTTCTCTATAAGGGAAACACAGTTTCCCGACTTGGCGCTTCCGCTAAGGGAAACACAGTTTCCCGACTTGGCGCTTCCGCTAAGGGAAACGCAGTTTCCCGACTTGGCGCCTTCGCTAAGAGAAACGCAGTTTCCCGGACTCTGTTCCTTGGTTCCCTGAAAACACTTTTCAATATGGTCGTAATAGAGAGCCGGAATAGCTAATCCATTCAAGTCGCTAACTTCTTCACAATATCCCTGCTCTGTTATTATTGTGGATGGAATGTCCAGCTCTGATCCTGCCGATTGCACCACTTTAAACATTGTTGTTAGATGCGGTGTAATTTGTTCCAATACTTGTTCCGGTATAAATTTAATCAGTTCAGTGGGTGTTATATTATGGATGCTCGCTTCCTTCGACTCTGGTTCTTTTACATCATAAACCTGATAATATGGATGCCCCTTGAACTCCACGTGATTCATTTTGCGTATTTCTGACTGGGTTTTCTTCAAAAAACTCGGCGGTTTGTCCGTATCGTATTCGTTGCGCTCTAATATGTAGAGACCTTCAGTTGCACGCGTGCACGCTACATAAATGGTGCTAGGACATTGTTCGGGTGGCAATTCTTTGCCATAAAACCGCATGTATCCCTGATCAAAACCGAGCACAAATACGTATTTGCGTTGGCGCCCTTTCACACTGTGAAATGTGCAAAATACCACCTTTTTTTGAATTACTTTTTCATCCACAGTGTCAGTTTCAAACATGGGCACATGACAAGGAATACCGTGCGATACGAGGACATTTTCCATTTTGCGTATTTGACTGTTGGGTCCTTTCACAGAGGCTCCCAAAATGAAAAAATCGGATGGTTGCGCCCCTTCGGCAATTAGTTTACGAATATGAAAAATAACGGTGTTTTCCAAGTTGCGTCGATTGTTTCGCAAATAATGTACTTTGAGTGCACCTTCTCTGCACGTTTGTATTACATTAGAACCGAGTAAAACATCGTTAATAAATACCGACATTTGATTTGTAATGCGGTATGATGTGTTTAAAGAACAGAGATGAAACACTTTGGATTTTAAACTTGGATGTTGTTCCCAGATTTTATGAGCCAAAGTTAAAAACCGCGTATCCGCTCCTTTAAACTCATATAACCCTTGCATAAAATCGCCAAGTACAACAAGCTGAAATGGATGATTCATATCCATCGTGAATTTCACAACAAGCTGGAAATAAAGCGGAGTCATATCTTGCGCTTCGTCAATCACAACAATGTCTTTTTTTGGTATGTGTATGCGCGGTTCAAGTTTATTAGCCAATATATATCGAATTCCCGTGTCGGTATATGCACTACTATGGTAGTATTTAACAGCCATGCTATGATACGTATGCACATCCAAGTTTTTAATTTCGAGCGTCTCTGTTTTTTCTTTAATTTCATGACGCAACATCGAGTTATAAGTAAATTGAATGGTTTTTAGACTTTTTACACTTGTTGCAATAGATAGAACTGTGGTAGATTTACCAGAGCCCGCAACAGCATTAACTATGGCATTTTCTCCATTTTTAATGTGTTGAATAACAAATGCCTGTTCCTCGCTCAGAGGATTCATTTTTAATTATATAGTTTACTTATTTACTATTTATGTTTATTTATTTATTTAACTTTGTTCCCGACTGGCGGAGCTACTAGGGAAACCAAAGTTCCTTGCTTAGGGGACTTCGTAAAGGAGGATCATAAGGGAACATTTGGTTCCCTTAAAATACAAATAAATATTTGAATTTATACATGATTATACAAAAAGTTGCACATTAATGTGCTTATGCGCGATCATTTAGATATCTGTCGCGCTTATACCGCCATGCGGTAGTAATATTATCCCAATTAGGATCAATAGACGCGGGGTCTTCTGGATTAGACAAGAAACTTTTTTGCTGATGCAACTCGTATTCCGCAGGCGACTTATAAAACAAAGTTAACGGTTTAGACCCGTGTGATGCCATAATAACTTTGAAATACAAATGCTCATCTGCCGAACCAACTCGGTGTTCATATCGCTCCCCAGTAACCGCGCTTCTAATATTTCCACATAGCCCAGTGCCATAAATGTTGTAATCAACATTAATTATCTTTTTTTCTCCTTTTCTGTTTATCTTGAGTCCCTTCTTAGTTAATGTGATGACATTGTTGTCAACATACTTAGTCTTGGGCTTGGCACTGGAGCTTTTTACGGATTCAATATCGGACATATTATATGAATAATGTGTTATTAGATACACTTATATGTGTAAATTCTTTAAATATGTTTTCATATTATATAATGCCCCTTACCCAGTCGGGAACCAAAGGTTCCCTTAAGCGAACACTCAGCAACTTGGCTAACCTTATTATGCCCGAATCGCCCAAAAGATCACCATCGCCCAAACGATCATCGCCCAAACTCAAACGACCTCCTCGTCATCCCGGAAATATTACTGGTAAAACGAAAGGTATTGCATATAAGAATGGAGGTAAGGGAAACTCCGTTTCCCGACTTGCTTCCGCTAAAAAAAATAAAAAAAACAAAAACAGTAAAACAAGGCGCACTAAGACCTCGGTTTGAATTTAGGATTGTGATCGATTGCATTTAAAAGTCGAACTTGTGCTTTGGCGTTTTTTAACGATGTGCATTTCGACATGACGCGTCTTTTAGCCCCTTTGGGTTTTTTAACACTAAAACATTTTTTACCTCTCACTTTGCGAATAGTGTATGGCATTATATAATTTTAATATATATTTATTCAGTATCACTGCCACTATCTTCACTAAGGGATTCTTCAATTCCGCGAAAGAATGTTGTCATTGGATTAGCAGAAGAGTCTCCTTTATAACCAATATCCATTTGCACTTTGATCTTAATAAGACGTCGTGCTACTGACGCGCCTTGGCAATTACGAATATCGCCCTTGGTTAAATCTCTAAACGTCTCGGGTTCATACTTGGGATTTTTAATTAACTGTTTCACATACCATACAATCTCATCAGCTATGACGCCATTGTTTAATACCCACGAGCATACTGATAATCCAAGAACCCCGCTCAGCTTGCTATATAAGTTCTTCTTTGGTTTGGAAGTTGCAGAATCATTCGCCTTTTTAAGCATTTCCAAGTATGTCTTGAAGAAATTTACAATGTCGGCCTTTTGCTCTGCGTTTACCACCATACTCAAGTATTTATAGTTTTGCTCATACGATGTATTGATACACGCCTGTCCGCCTTTCACGTCGTGGCGAGTTGCAATCGCCAAAATGACTCCAACTATATCGCCGAGACCCTTGCGCGTTTTGCCAGTGCCTATTTGCCCAATATACTTTTCAATATCGGTGCGCAAATCTGGATGCATTTTGATCCAAGATAATAGTTGCATAATCGGCGTGTTCATGCGCGAGTGGTATTTATCGTTGTCGCCAAGTGGTTTGCCACTATTCAGTCGATTGAAAATGTCAGATATAACGTCATCTGTAATACCGCGTCCAGAGAATATTTCGAGCGTGACCTGGTAGTTCTTGAATCGCTGTTGATATACGGTATCCAACTCTTTAAACAATTTACCACTTGTCTCTGGACTGTCGGGGTCTTCTTCGCATGGATACTCGTTCAACAAGAATTCTTGGAGTGCAGTCATTCGCGTTTGTCCGTCTTCAATATTACAAAACTCAATAACATCTATTCCGTCCGGAATTAAATGTCGGATTGCAATAATAGCGTGAATTGGATAGTTTCGGAATATAGAATCCACTAGTTTTTGTTTTTTGCTTAGAGGCCAAGATGGAAATCTCTGATGTTCCGCGATTCGGTAAAGTGTGCTGGCTTCCACTGGTGTATCGCCATTACCTCTTGGGGTAAAATACTCGGGCGAAATTAAATCAGATAAAGGTTTCTGTGATGCAGTGCGCTTGAATGCCATTTGTTATTGTCTTGTTGTCTTGTTGTTTTATGTAATCCTTTTTGTTTGTAATTTAACATTTCAATTTTTTAGAATATAAAGACACTCCACAATATAATAAGTGCAACGATGGCCGAGTGGTCTAAGGCGCCAGTCTTAAGATCTGGTAGTGAAAACACTGCGAGGGTTCAAACCCCTCTCGTTGCAACCATAATATATTGGTAATTATTAGCAATACATTATAATAAAATTGAAAAATATTCCAACTATTTGGATAATAGCATAATTATAACAATGAATAACGAACAATTACTTAGAGAGATCGAAGCCTTAAAACAGGAAAACGCCAATTTGCGAAAAATGATTAACACCGGATGGAACGAAGAACTCGAAACATTTGATTGGAAACAATTGAGTCAAATCATTAGCGATCATAATAATGAACAGTTTACGACGAAGCTTAGAGCCAGAATCACTTATTGTATGCATTGTTCACATTTTAGATCCGAGTTCGTAAAGATGAAGCGCGAGCTGGAACGTATACCCGAGTCATCGAGGGGAGCTGTGCTCAATTATATTTGCCACAAATCTGTGAAAACACCGATCGAAGAGGTGCTTGCCGATTATAATATGGGTCTAACTGATTATTGCAATAAAGCAACACGTATTGTTGATTTATTACTAAAGTATGGAGCAAACGCAACACAATATGCAATGCGACTCGCGTGCGAACACAATGTGTATGGTGTGGTCGTTTTATTACAACACCATGGAGCAGTTATCGAAGAACATGTGGTTTGTACTGACGAAATACAGAGATTCAAGGAGCTTATTATCCAGAATTAGGAGATATCATATTATTTTGATTAATATATTCAGCATTACGAGCTTCAATGCGGGCGCTTTTGGTCCCACGAACACGTTTTGTTCGCCCTTTCTTCTTGCTTTTTTGTGTATACGGAACCAGCTTGTAATAATCGAGAGGCGCTTCTAAGTTGCAATGGTCAGCTCCAATAAGGCGCCTTGCACCTTGAGGCCGGTCTTGAGACGTTTTTGAGATGATTTGTGCAACTCGTCCCATTCTTACAGCCCTTACAATTTTTGGAGTATAATCAGGATTGTCAAACCACTTTGGCTTTATACACAAAATTGTCGATCCACCGGCTCCAGTAAGTTTAATGAAGGTTTTACTATTGCGACTTTTATTCGGCTGGTCTTGCGTGGCGCCAGGGGCGCATTCGTAAAATATTTCTTTTGTTGGCAATACGTAATTGCTTGCAAATTCTCGACTATGCGAAACAATAAATGGTTTATTGTCAGGATACTCGTTATTATGCAAAAAATTGTCAATGTTAACATTATTGCGAGAAATAACGTCAAAAAACTCTGTATCTAATACTCGACGTCGCCTCTCTGGTACATGCTCGGGCGAAGAAGGCGACGCCGGAGCCGGAGCCGGAGAATGTTGCATTCGCGCAAGAACGGCTTGCATTCGCGATTGCGCTTCTCTAATATCCTGATCTAACGCCCTGTCGGTACCAATCCATTCATTACCCATATTTGTATATGTTCGGATTTCATCTTCAGTAATATAGTTATCTAATTCGGAATTTAATAAATACTGAAAAATATGTTTCACCCTGTTTTTTTTCAAATATGGAACCGGTTCGCGCATTAGCAACATATTTAAGACTTCCATTACGGCTGGGTCGTATATCCGGCTTCCATTCACTGGTCTTACTTCATCGGCAATACTAGCAGACCTCATTTGCCTATTCGCCGACTGTAGAATACTATCATCCATAATATATATTATACCTTTAAAATTTCGGGTGTTTATGCACCTTGGGATTGAATGTGGTAGAACGTGGTGGTGCAAACATAACTGGTGTTGTTGAAACGCCGTCATACGTATTCGGCGTACAAGTATTCATATTATCGGTGATTGGAATATCGCCTATTTTATTTGGCACCTCGTCGCCATAAATATCAAACTCCTTGTTTTTTAATATCGCACACAACTTCTTATTTTGAGCATAATTGCCCGAGCTAAAGTGCGGATATAAATTCTTGGTCTCTTTGATTTTTTTTAATTCTATATAATCGCTAAACGACATCGGTTATACTTATTGCAGTGAAAACATAAACGTTGATCCGCGTTTGTCCATATTCTGGTCATAATACTTGGGCGCAACTACCGATAGTTTTTCACCGGGGCTTAGATACAATGAATTCGGCGATGCTCCAAACCCCAGACCCGTATTGGATTTTATCATTTGGATTGTACCGCCTCCTAAAAGTATATCTCCATTCACCGTATTATACCATGATCCCATGTCTACATGATGTGCATATTTGAGTGAACTGCCACCAACTATAAAGTAGGTGCCATTATGTGTGGACGACGTTATTTTAGACATCGATGTAGAGGCCGAATTAAATGAGAAATCGATTGTGCTATAATATGCATTTGATGCATCCGTTATTATACTATATTGTCCGTTATATGAATATGAATTTGCAAAGGGTCCAGTGCTCTGTAATGCGCGCCCGTTTAAATAGGCGGAGGGAATACCCAAGTACTGAATATATCCATTGTTAGAGAACGACGATGTCCAGCTTTTGTGCACAATTAATGGTCTAGGGTTCCCGAGCGATGCATATAAGCCCAACGTATACACATTCAATGCACTGTTATTGTCGGCCACCTGGGAAACCAGCAACTTATAATATTGATACGAGTTTGTATTTGCGAAAGTCAAGAGAATATTATTGGCGCTTACATCAAATGCTTGCGTATCAAGTGTGTTCCAATTAGATGCATCCGTTGAGCCATACAGTGTAAATGTGGATGCGTTGGACTTGATTGCATAATGGTTTATTTGTTTCGCCGATCCTAGATCCATTTGCAACCATTCGCTACCTATTCCGCTTGCATCATATGAGGAAGCACTTGACCAATACGTTGATAACGATACGTCAAACGCATCAGTAGCTGGTCCATTCGACGACTCTGTATAACTTATTATTGACGCTCCGCTTATATCTCCGCCAGATATGGTCTCCTGTGTCCAATTAATTGCATCGGTTGAAGAATATACACGGGTTCCATCATTTATTATCCACTTGTATCCATTCCATACTATGTATGGAACTGCGTTCAAACTTACAGTGATCAAAGTCCACGTTAGCCCATTCAATGATTTGGCAAGCACTGGTAATCCGGACTTTGTGCCAGAGACCAGCCAATATGAACCATTCCATGCAATGCCGGCGCCTTCGTCGAGCGTTGTATCATAATGCTTGATCCATCGAATGCCGTCGCGACTTATAGCCAGCCAACTGGATCCGACCGCTAACCAATAGGAGCCATTCCATTCGGTTGCATTGGCTTTGCTTAACACACTAGTTCCTGTTCCGTGCCACATTTTACCATCCAGTGAATAGAGAAGTGTGTTTAAAGAACTGTCGGCACAAGCAACTGTAATTGGACTAATTGTTGCGGTTCCTTGATTACATGAATTTGCTGTTAAATACGAACCACTGCTTGATTTTATTACTTTGGTCCATGATATTAAGTCTTGCGTCATTAATATATAGGATCCGCTTACGAATGTATGATGTGTTCCAGTAAATGTGTAGTCGGTTATTGCACTGAGCGACGCATCGTAATGCGAATTCCACGTATAGAAATTATTTGTGTAATACACAGTAGAATCAGAGAGTGCGAATATTATATTTTGGTGATATGCAATTTTGTAAATGTTATGAGCACTCAATGAACTATTTTGATACCATTGGATTGCGTTATTGCTGGAATACAAATTATTGGAACCATCGCAACTAGCGAGCCATTCATTGCCTGTCCAAACCAGAGAATTTATTGAGGTTGGACTATTGGCTACGATTGTCCACGTGATTCCATCAGCACTATATTTTATATTTGTTCCACCGGCTACCCATAATGTTCCATTATTTATTATTGCATTCATATATTATTATATAAAATCGAAATATTTTTTAATTTTATATTTGTAAACAATAATATAAATATGTCTAACGCTAACGAAAATTTTACCATTTGTGTTCCAAAAACTTGGGAGTTTGTGCACTCCACGGTCTGCAAATATTTTGCAGACAACCAAATTAATTTTGAATATCATAAACTCATTAGTAAGAAAGAAAGCGACCCTATTGCTTTATATCTGGTAAATGACCAGACGATCCATGTATATAAAGAGACTGTATTATATGACAACGAATATGATATTATATTGAATATAAATTGTACTGGACAAATGTGCAAAGACCTAAAAGATGCACTATTGAATATTCCTGCCAATACCATTGCTTATCCATTTGACGATTGCAGTTTTATATAGATAAATCGTATGCGATTTCTTTGACTTAACAAATTAATGAACCCAGTAAATGCCATCATACGAATGTGCGATCGCAGAGCCGACCACAACCCACATTGTGCCATTCCACCAAATATCATTGATTGACTCCATAACGTCTTTGCCACCGCCGATCCAGTTAATACCATCACTACTTGTTGCAATGTTATCGTGTGTGCCAGTTCCAATCGCTATCCACAATTTGCCATTGGTCTGCACTTTTTTCACGCTAGTAAACATTGAAAGACTCGCGTCAATCCAAGTAAATCCACCATCATAACTATGACTAGCACCAGAGAGCATTAACGACCGAGGGAACACAATCGTGTTATTAAACTCCACATTTGCCTCCAAGTCATAAATAGTGTCGCTGTATAAATTATGCCCGAGATGCCAGTCAGCATAACCGCCATTTTGTTTCACCAATATAGAATTGCTTGGATCTTGTCCTGCAATAACAAAATTGGAACCCGTCCAACGAGCAATATTGGCGCTATATAATATGTTGCCCTGTGTATGATCCCATGTGATGCCGTCTCGACTCACTATATAATTATGGTTTCCAGCAGATATTGTATTATTCAGCGTTACCACAAACACATTGCCATCCCATTCGACTGACATGGGTTTATTTGTCAAATAATTATTTGGACTATTGCTCTTAATAACATCATTCGACAATCCAACTGTTGTCCAATTAACGCCATTATAACTATATGCTATCACATGTCTACTTGTAATCGGTGCACCTACCGCAACCCATGTAGAGCCGGACCACGCTACATCAAACACTCCATATGATGGATCAAAAATCCCCGCACCGGCACTTGTCCAGACATACCCGTCATAGGAATATATCAACGTGTTTCCATTATTGCCATTGCCACCGATAACCCACATTGCTCCGTTCCATACAACTCGGCCATTATGGTATGATGCATTATAATTGATGAGCGCAGTGCCACTGGCGTTTTGTGTCCAGTGAATGGCATCATAACTGGTATAAACACCGGGATTGCCCAATGCGATGTAGAGATTGGTTATTGGATTATATGCGATAGATGCAAACTCACATGGTGTCGAATAAGCAATATAATTCACTTGATCATAACTATGAGATATTGTATGGCTACCCAGATACGTAATTATCCATTTACTACCGTCCCAAAGAACGCGCGACAAAGCACTACTACTTGTATCGTATATGGGCGACCACGTGCTCAAAGATCGGCTGGTTGATTTGCCATAAGTGATTGTGTTGCCAGTTAACGCCAAATATATCGGCTGTTTATTTTTACCAAATGTGTAAACCACATCGGCATCCAATTGCACGGTGGGTTCTTGAATGGATCCAATAATCTCTGAACTTTTCACGGTATATGAATTGAGTGTTATGGTTTTGGAATACATTTGTCTTACATGTCGCATAGTATCGATGTAGTTGTATTGTTTGGGCGGAACGGGACTCATATCAATGACAGTGCCAGTTGGACCTGTTGGGCCTCTGTTGCCGGTTGATCCAGTTGGGCCCGTTTGGCCAGTTGGGCCGGTTGAACCCAGTGATCCAGTTGGGCCGGTTGAACCCATTGATCCATCAGATCCAATTGGACCCGTTTGGCCGGTTGTTCCAGTTGAACCCGTATACCCTGCAGGTCCGGTTGAACCGAGGTCTCCATATTGGCCGGGTCCAATAGGACCTGTGGGACCACTTGTGCCTTGATATCCAGTAAATCCACTTGTGCCTTGATATCCGCGCTGACCTATACCGGTGGGTCCAGTTGAACCGGTGAATCCTTGTAAACCGATGAATCCCGGACTTCCTTGAATACCTTGACCTCTGGGCCCCGTATTACCAGTTTGTCCAGTAATGCCAGTTGGACCTGTGATCCCGGTATTTCCCAAGTAGCCGTTTGGACCTGCGGGTCCGACTGAACCCTGAACGCCAGCAGGACCGGTGGGTCCAGTGGATCCAGTGCACGATAGGGGAAAGAAATATGTTACCGAGATGTCGGTTCCCACACCAACACCTTCACTGGATTCCACAGTATACACATTGGTTGCATTGTAAATATTGAGCGCCTCTGTATCCGTGAGCGCTTTATTATAGATGCGAATATCATCGATGTATCCATGTGCCGGTCCAACACGATTTACAGTATATGTGTTTGTCAAATCGACTGTTGGCAATGCTTGCGCAAATGAACTATCCGTTGTGTAAACGGTTTTGAAACCATTGAAATATGTGGTCCAACTAGTGGGTGTAATGCTAACGATTGCGTTGTTCCACGTATTCAACGCGGGGATAATATTACTAATGTCGACGGGCTTTGTTATCGAGGAAGCCGTATAACTAAACTGGTATTTATTGTAGAACGCATTGAATGCCATTGTGCCGGTCGAACTAGTTAACGAGTATATGGTTCGCACATTTGGATCTAATGATGACGATTTAAACCAAATACTGATGGAGGCGCCACTTGTGTCGCTTTGAAGTCCGACATTACCAAGTCGAGCATAATTGGCGGAACTTGCATCAAAATATAAGCACCCGGTGCCCAAGCGGGAACCAGTGTTGGACAAAATGGTTGCACTAGATACAGAGGCGTCATATATAGGTGCGCCGGATGCATAATTTGCAATGGATGTATTATCGATAACACCAGAGGTGTCAAACGTATAATAGCTGGTAAGTGTGTCGAGTGTTAGAGCGCCACTATATAACTGCGAGACTTGTCCTTTGGACAAGGTGGTATTGTAAATACGGAAATCGTCAATATAGCCGTCGAATTTGACATCACCAGAAGAAACGTCATAACCGACTGCGGATTTACTGAATGAAGTTGCAAGCGACGGTTCAATTGCAGATGCTGTATATTTACTTGTTGCAGCCCAACCGAGATATGTAAATACTGCTCCTCCGCGTCCAGTCCAAGTGGTTGCGTCCGTACTTGTTATTATAGTATTTCCGCCTCCAGTTCCATTTCCATATCCAAATGCCGTCCACAGCCCATTTGAAAAATAAGAATATCTTCCTTGAGACATTAATGCCGGAGCCACTACATTTGTCCAAGATGTTCCATTTGTGCTGGTTCTTACACTATATGTAGTATCCCAACCGGTTGCAACAAATATATTGTTTGCATATGTAAGACCCCAGCAAGTAATTGAAAATACAAGTCCTCGTCCAGTCCAAGTTATGCCGTCTGTGCTGGTTGCTATTGTATTTGCTCCGTTTCCACCAGCAACCCATATACCATTGCCGTATGCTACACAGTCTGCTTCATTGGGAAGTATTAGACCTCTACCAGTCCATGTTAATCCATCTGTGCTGGTTGCTATTGTATTACCGCCTTGTCCGCATGCAACCCATAAATTATTTGCATATAACACATTTATACCTTTGGATGAAAATACGCCGGGAGAACGCCCAGTCCAAGTATTTCCATTATCTGTGCTGGTTGCAATTGTATTGCCTCCTTGGCCAACTGCTACCCATAATCCGTTATTATATCCAACTCCGTAGCCTTGTGTAGTAAATGTCGTATTCGATTGTCCAGTCCAATTTGTTCCATCTGTTGATTTTGCTATTGTATTACCGCCAGCTCCTACGGCAATCCACGTATTATTATTATAATATATTCCTCGGCCAACTGTTGAAAATATGGTTGTTCCATTTCCGGTCCAATTTATACCATTAGATGAATAAGCCATTGTATTTCCTCCTTCGCCTACTGCCCAATATTGATTCGACTGAGTATACGTATAATTGTTTGTATATTTTACGTTATTCACATAAAACGCCCAATAACTCGTGTTTCCAACATTTGCATCGATGTTTGTTGCCAAATGTGTCCATGACCCAACCGTTGGAACAACTGGAATATTATATATATTTGTTCCATTGGCAGTAGTTCGTGTAAATACGTAATTGGTGTCAGTCGCCTTAAGTATAATGTAATCTCCCGTATTGGATAAACTAAAAATTGTGCGACCCGAGGCATCGAGAGACCCGTGTTTGACCCACGCTCCCACGGTTAGTGCATTATTGGCCAATGTAAATGGATTTAATGCAACTGTGCCAGTGTTATTGGTTCCCGGGAATTGAAGCGATCTGGCTCCCAGCTTATAATCTGATGCAGTAGTTATAATAGGATTGGTATCAGTGTATAGCACAGAGCCTCCGTATATACTGCTAACTTCGGTTTGAGTTAACACGCGATTAAACATCATAAATTCGTCCAAATATGCATCGGTGAACGCGCCTTGTCCCCAACCGCATGTATTGCGTGCACCAACCGTTGGATATAATTTGCCGGTTAAGTTGTCGGTTAACGTCCCATTGATATATGTCTTCCATGTGCCAGCCGGATCCAATGTCCAAACCAAATGAACCCAAGTATTGTTGTTTATATTGGCAGAACCAGATGCACTCGAACTGCTAGTCGCACTATTAGATACGTTGAGTACATAGGTATTACTGCTGATATTCATATTGATCGACAAGTCGCCGTTATTACTGAAACTGAATATATACGAATTGTTTGCATTGGCATTCGATTTCAGCCAAAATGCAAACGATGTGCCAAGTGGAAACACAGAGACGGATGCCCGAGTTAAAGCGATTGAAGAATTCATTCTCAATGAACCAGTGCCTTTATTCACGACACTTGTATCAATACTAGTGATTAACGATGCATCGTAAATATAAGACCCAGTTGCTTTATTTCCGATGGTATACCCCGAAACACCACTTATGTCGAAATCGTAGTAAATCGACATATCCTGCACGATATTGGCGTCCACTGATGGCAAGCCCGAATACGTATTGTCTGGGTATTTCACTAGTGTTGCATAATTATTGAGTGCAGAACCAGTATCTTCATATGGATAATACATGATGGGTTTCGCATCAATAATCGGACCCGATGAACCATTGTTGGGTACTGGAACGTAGATTGGACTATATGTTCCAAGTATAGCTTCGTACGGCGACTTGGTCGCATATGGATGCAAATAACTTAACGCCACATTCCATTTATTTGCCAAGTAGCCTTCCAATATCTGTCTTTGTCCAACTGTGGGGCTCGTTTTATACACGATGACCTCTGCATATTCAGTAGAATGTGTGGTGCCAGAGTTATCATACGTGTTTATACCAATACCGACTTTTTGTAATGTTAATGATCCAGTGTCTGCATACGTAGAGTAAACCCCGTTAATACCTAGATTAATATTGGTGCCATCCGCGTATCCAGACAATAAATACGTCGAGCCACACGAGACATCACCCATAGTGTATTGTGTATTGTTATGTATAACACGGAGTGTTGCATTATTGATACCACTGATAGCTCCAGTGAGAATTAAACCATTGGACGCGTCGTTAGTAGTTCCATTGCCAAATGCAAGTATGCGCGGATTCACTGAATAAAGCCCATTAATCTTGGCAACCATAAAGAACGAGAGCTGATTGCCACTATATGAGAAGCTCGACGTGAATCCGGATCTCGATAAAGCGATTGAACCTGTATTTAAACGTGTCTCTGGGAATCCTTGCGCAAAATTATCATAATAGGTTAGCAAGTTGTTATTTGGTGTCGATTTGTCTGCGACCGATACAACAGACCGAACCGTAATTGCACTTGATACAGCTAATCCAACGGCCGGTGCCGTTAATGGTCTGGATGTCCAAGTAGTGCCATTGTTCGAATATGCGACCTTGTTCGATTGACTTGTGGCTATCCACGTGGATCCTGTCCATACTATACCAGTGCACGGACTTGTTATTGCAGTTCCTTGTCCTGTCCAACTAATTCCGTCGCTACTTGTTAATATCGTGGTGGTTCCTGTAGCACCGGCAACTAACGTGGTTCCGCCATTAAACGCTAGACGAGTAATATTGGTTACTACGCCGGCAACACCCGTGTATCGGGCAGTCCAAGTAATACCATCTGGACTGGTGGCAATAAGACCGACCGTCCCGTTGGTACCACAAATAATCCACAAGTTGAATGCCCATACCACATTATATGCAGTGGTTATGGTGGCTACATTTCCGCGCCCTGCCCAAGTAAGTCCATCGCTACTTGTTGCGACCGAGCTGGCGCCGGTGCCTACCATAGTCCATATAGAACCATTGTATGCAGCCGCATATATGGTGGATGTAATCGCCGATGTGCGCGTTGTCCAAGTATTGGTATCCGGACTGGTGCGAATAGCATTGGAACCCATTAGGATCCAGAGGCCACCACCATATGCGATTGCGGTTGCCGGGGACAAGGTAGTAGCGTTTGTTGGATTGCGCCAGGTTTGACCGTCGGTTGAGAACGCACATCCGTAATTGGTCAAGGTGCCGACCATCGCCCAGAGACCATTTGCGTATATTACTGCAGTTTGTAGGGTTAAAACGGTAGAGGGCATAGTTCTTTGTAGCCAGTTTTCGCCGTCATATGAGACGTAATAGTTTGTTCCACCTTGAACCATAACATAATTGACAATGTTGGTATAAGCGTTGGATATAATACTTGTTGCTTCAGATGTATATATGCCTTTGCCGAGACCGGTCCAGTTCAATCCGTCGCCAGATGTAATGAAGAAATTGGTGTTATCAGCGCCGACCGCTACCCAGCGATTGCCGAGCCACTTTACGTCGGTACCATAATTAGTAAATGTGGTGCCCGAAACCGCTTGCCACGTTATGCCATCGACTGAATATGCAATCGTGTTTCCACTACCCAAAGAGTAGCCTGTAGCAATAAATGTGGTGCCATTGTATTCAACCGCGGAACTGTGAATAGTAAATGTGGTTGCACCTAATCCAGTCCAAGTAGCGCCATTATCGGTTGAATATGCAATTGTATTTGCACCTTCACCCACTGCAATCCATTTGCCTTGGCCATATGCAGAATCCCAACCACAAATGCTGAATGGTCCGGCTTGTCCTGTCCAGTTAATACCATTATAACTGGTTGCAACCGTGTTTCCGCCTCTTCCAACAGAGACCCATTGACCTGCGTTGAACGTAATGCCTCTGACAACGTTGCTGAAAATACCACTAACTCCAGTCCAGTTAATACCGTCATATGAGTATGCCAGGGTGTTTCCGCCACCACTGTTATATCCGCCAGCAACCCACATTGAATCAGAGCACCCAAGTCCATAACCGCCCGTAGTAAATATGGTTTTGCCGATTCCAGTCCAAGTTATTCCATCATATGAGTATGCGAGCGTATTTGCGGTGCCTTCTCCGGTTGCAACATACATTGTGCCATTAAATGCTACTCTGTATCCACGAACAGAAAACACATTGGTTACGGAGGTCCAAGTAGTTGCGGTTTGACTATACGCGGTGCTATTGGTTCCAGCGCCGACAGACACATAAAAGTCGAGTCTATTATTGGTATTTACGGGAACCACAGTGCCTTGACCATAGGTAATAGAGGCAACAGGGCCATCATGGACTATTCCGTATGCTGCACTAGAGAATGCGGATGACGCAGAAGGCGTCGAGCGTCCTATCCAAGTTTTACCATCTGTACTGGAAGCAATTGTATTTCCACCTGCACCAGTAGCAAACCACCGTTGGAAATCGGTGTTCCAAGTAATATTATAACCAGCAGTAGAGAAATAAGTGGTGCCAAGACCGGTCCAATTGACGCCATCGTCAGACCATGCAATTGTGTGCGTACCTTGTCCTACGGCCACCCAACGACTAAGTGTGGAGCTCCATTTGACATCGTTGGCCGTGGTAGTGAATGGACTGGGCAATGCATACCAGGTTCCACCGTCGGTCGAACCCATTAACATACTTGTTCCTGACCCTGCCGTAATGTATTTGGGTTTTGTATATGTATCTTCTTTGTATATAAGACTTGCAACTGATGCTACTGAGTTATAAACTGCTGTTGTAATATAACTCCAATCTGTTCCATTTGTTGATTTTAAAAAAGGGGTATTTCCAGAAGCATATCCACCAATAATCCATAGTCCATTACCAGCATTATCTTTACCATAATTAACAGTTTCTAGATAAGTATAAGTGTTTCCAAGTCCAGTCCATGTTATACCATTTGACGATTTGCTAATTAAATTACCTGTTGTTCCATAGCTAACTGCTATCCATAACCCGTTTCCGGAACCATCTTTACCATAACCTATTGATTTTACATATAATGCAGGAACACTGCTACGAGCCGTCCAAGTTCTGCAGTCATATGAAGAATATATAGCATTAGTATCATATAAATATGCACTACCTAACACCCACATTCCATTTCCAGAACCATCTTTACCATAGCATATAGGACCGCCACGAACAAATGCTGAATTATTCCAAGTCGTTCCATTATATGAATATATAGTTGTAGTATATCTATCACTACACAGCCACATACCAACCCCAGAGTTGTCCTTTCCATACGCGATATATTCAGGACTTGTTGTATTTCCGAGAGAAGATTTGGGAACTAATGTCCAAAAAATACCATCATATGAGTAATACATACAGTTATTTCCGCTATTTCCAGTTCCAACTCCTATAAATATATTATTTCCAGAACTATCTTTACCACTTGCAATTCCATATGCAGCATCACTCAAGTAACTGGTTCCAAGTCCTGTCCAAGTGATACCATCATATGAATACGCCAAAGTGTTTGGACTTGCAGCTCCTGTTCTACTTCCTCCAATAATATACATATTTCTACCTGAACTATTTGGACCGTATGCAAAACCAAGAGGATAATCGGAAGCACTTAAATAAGTGGGCCTGCCTCTACCAACCCATGTTGCTCCACCATCAGTTGAAGTAGCTACAGTATTTGTAGTTCCATCTGCAATAGACAACCATTGTTTGCTAATAATACTAAGAACCGTTTGGTCCCCGCTATAAGTAGCCGGTCCGCCAACCGCATTTGCCTGTGTAAATCCATTCAATCCTAATCCCGTCCATGAACCAACGCTTGTTGCACTTGCAATCGCATTTCCGCCAGCGCCAGCCGCCAACCACAATGCATTAGATGCGTCATACAAGAGTCCATATCCTGCGGTCGAAAATACCTGATTTGGCGCGGTCCATGTGTTGCCATTGTTGGTCGAATACACCATTGTATTAGTGCCTTGGCCAACAGCTACCCATGTTCCGGACGACGGGTCATAAACCGCATCATAGCCCGCGGTCGAAAATGTAGTCAAGCCTTGTCCTGTCCAATTATATCCATTTACAGACCTCGCAATAGTATTCGTGCCAGAACCAGTTGCTATCCAAACGCCATTTGACGCATCATAATGCACCGAATTGCCCCGTGTCGAAAACACGCTGGTGCGGTTGAGCCCTGTCCATGTATTGCCATCTTGCGACACCGCAAACGAATTGCCACCTGAACCCACTGCCACATATTTGGCTAACGTTGTCGTCGTCGTTATTTGTTGGGTGGTTGCGTATGCGGAAATATTAAAACCAATACCAGTAGTTACTGTGGTGCTAAGTCCAGTCCACGTTTTACCATCATAACTGTATGCAACCGTGTTTGTACCTGTTCCACAGGCTGTCCATAAATAACCACTCCAAGCGATTCCATAACAGGAAGTAAACATGATATTGCCGAGGCCAATCCATGCTATACCGTCATATGACCAAGCAATCGTGTTTGTGCCTGAACCCGCAGCTATCCACATATTATTGCCATATGCAACCGCAAGACCATAAGTAGAAAATAATGTTTTGCCCAATCCAGTCCATGTTATGCCACCATCCGTTGAATATGCCATAGTATGATTGGTTCCTGAACCAACCGCAACTGTAATACCATTTGCATACGCAACACTATACGAAAATGTGTTCAACAAAGAAGTGGTATTTACCATTGTCCAATTGGTTGTATCACTACTGTATGCGATTGCATTCCCTCCAGTTCCTGGATTACCTACTGCAATATAACGACTATAATCGGGTATATAAATAATCTTTCTTATTTCTGTATTAATAGCAGATTGTGCAATTGCAGTCCAACCAATGCCATCATAACTCTGTGCCAACTTTGTTGTTCCATTGCCTCCAGCTAACCATTTTGTGCCTGTCCACATGACGCACAATCCTGCAGTCGAAAATATGGTTTTCGCAGTGACGCCCGTCCAATTTATGCCGTCTTTCGAGTAGGCAATCGAATTTGTTCCAGTTCCCACTGATACCCATGTATTACCATTATATGCAGCGTCAGAACCAGACGAGTATAGTGTATTGCTTAATCCGGTCCATATACGTCCATCATATGAATATGCTAATGTATTACCTGCATTTGAGGAAACCATAAATGTGGGCACTCGGGTTTCTACATATGTTGCCGGATTACTGGCTCCAATTTGACTGCTATCTTTGGCGTCAATCCAGAGACCCATAGAATCAATGGTTGTGGTTATATCAAGCACTTGGCCTTTGGCTTTTTCGTTCACGGTATACGAATCATAAGCCCACGATAATCCAGTCTCACCGGCTTGTCCGGTTGTGCCTATTTGACCGGTTGCACCAGTAGGGCCTGTTTGACCCGTGGAACCAGTTTGTCCGGTGGCACCTCTGGTGCCCAAAGGGCCAGTGGCACCGGTTGTTCCGGTTTGACCGGTTGTGCCCGTTTGACCGGTTGTGCCAGTTTGACCGGTTGTACCCGTTTGACCTGTGGTGCCCGTTTGACCGGTTGATCCGGTTGATCCACCTAATCCAGTTGGACCAGTTTGTCCAGTTGTTCCAGTGGAGCCGGTTGATCCGGTGAGGCCAGTGGGACCCGTTTGACCAGTTGATCCGGTTTGTCCAGTTGTTCCAGTAGTACCAGTGTCGCTGGGACCACGAGGGCCAGTCGCACCAGTTGTGCCAGTTGCACCATATTCATTGTATAAAAGCCGTAGCTCAGAGAGCTCAGTATAACTAGTTCCTGTAAATACGCTGGTTACAAGTAAACGATAATACTTATAACTAGACGCATAAATAGCAATATTCAGATCATTCGGCCATGTGCTATCTCTGGATTCATTGCTTAAAACATTCCATACAATACCGTCTTTGGATCCAAGTAAATACCACGATTTGGGTTTGCCAGTGCTAGAGATTAGAGCATATGCGTTAATGAATTCTTTGAACGCATCACTCTCTAATTGGATCCATTCGCCACTTGTGAATTCGTTCTGTAGATTATCAAACTTATATGTGCCTTGACCCAATACATTGAAGTATGTTGCATTATTATTTACTGTCATAATCTTGTTGTCTAATGACGACGTAATTCCGTAATCTGATATTACACCTTGTGTCCAAGAGGCACCGCCATTGCGCGTATAATGCAAGACGCCATCATAAGCCAAAACAATCATATTGGACAAATCCGTAATATAAAATGCTTTGAATTCTTTGGAACCGGTAAATGTCTCTGAACTTGTATTGGTATAAACCACCGTGTTCGTTTTATTGATGTAATCGAATCGGGTCAACATATAAATATTGCTCGCGCTTTGATTGTATATTTGCGACACGTTCATTAGACCATTTAATACGCGGAAATCATCAATAGATCCATTAAAATATGGGTCGTTCAGTGAGATCCAATGACTCTTGCCAATATAATTCACAGTTCGTGTGGTTGCATCCGGATATAATCCATTTAATTGCGTATGTATTAGAGAACCGTTCAAATAAAAATTCCACCCATTAGATGGGTCTAGTGTCCATACTATATGTCGCCATACATTGTCATTTACGGCAGTTGCGGTGTAAAAATTCACCAAATCTTGAGCTCCGCCACTATTATGCACTCCACACGCAATATAACCACCGTTAATGGCAAACAATATATTTTCATTGTTCTCGCCATTGCCGAAATCAAATATGCGCCCCCAAGTGCCAGTGTTATTAGATTTAAACCAAAACGCAAATGACAATCCACTGGTTCCTGTTATAAAAGATGTATTGCTCTGAACATATTGATTTGAAGTTGCAACTAGAGACAATGCCCCCGATCCCACTTGACCTTGACCAATGGATGCGCCATTAATTAGCGATGCATCATACGCATAACTCATATATGGGGCTCTGTTCGCCAAGTTTGTGCCATTCACCGAGTTTGTATCAAATGTATAATACATCATTAGATTGCTGTCATAATTGTAGCTCTGTGTATCTTTTACTGCCATAAAAGCATATTGATTATTATAAATGTGTATAGGTGCAGTGAGTGTAAACGACGCATCAAACCGATAACTTGGACTAGAACTATATGTTATTTGACCGCTTGAAAAGTCTCTGATCACGGCATATTCACCAGAGGCTGTTGCCAACATATATGTTCCCGAATTGTAAAACAGCTTTCGATCCACCGTGCCCGATAAATCGGTTGTCATAGTTCGTCCAGTAAATGTGGCACCGCCGTCATTCGTCCAATACAATTTGGTGCTTTGCCCGCCCACATAATATGAACTAGACGTGCCAACGGCGCGCATCGATCCATATATGGGGTCATTCGTTACTGCAGATGAAAAGGATACTGTGTTTAAGTAAGCCGACGCATCATAGATACCACTACTTATATAAAATTTGGATGCACTCATGGTTGCATATCGAGTAATAGAGGGGTCCTCTGATTTACCCAGCCAATAATTGCTGTAAGTAGATTGCACGGACGACCACGATACATCAACTACGTTTCCACCAATTATATGCGCATAATAATTGCACGAGTTATCATTACACGCCTTAGTGATAGTAGCGGTATAAGGCGCTCCAGATACCAATCGATACGCTAATGTGTTATATGATACAATAGAGTCACCCACTTTGTGTCGAATAGCCAATGTGTTTTTCTCGTGAATAGAACGCATGATTACCAGAGAATTGGTAGCCGATGCATTACTGAACGATAATATGCGCGATTGATCATACATGATGCTATTTATAGTCCAACGTCCAATATAACACTGGCTTAAATCAAACGAATCGATATAGCATACTTGTAATATAATGAGTCGATGATACAAATATGGCTCTGTTGCTCCAGTCGTGTAAACCTGATTGCTACTCTGTTCTCGATTTAACTGCGCATGTTCTAATGACCACGTGGAACCATCATTGGAACCAGCTACCAGCCATTTTCCAGGTAAATATTTGCCATAATAAGCGTTGTTATTTTGACGTGGATTGAATACATAACTTGTTATCGGATATGAATATGGCGACTTTATTTGCAACCATTCACCAGAGACGGTTCCATAACCATAGACATAAGTGGATCTTAAACCTTCATAAAGACCAGTTATATTATTATAACTGGCGGGTGTATACCAACCCTCTGAATAATAGGCAGTATTAAAAGGATATGCAATCGGTTTGATATAACCAACAGTCGAGTTAGCATATGGATGACTTGAGTCAAGTGATATTCCCCATCGTTGCGCAAGAAGACCTTCCACACTTCTGCGTTCATTTGCAGTCATAGTTCTATAAAAAGCCATAAACTGCCCAATACTAATTCCGTAGGAGTTCTGATCATTTGAATTGTTGCCGATTTCAAATCCGGTCAAAAGCGCGGCATCACTAATACCAGTATCAATACTGGTTGTATTAATGACACCATCAAAACTATATTCAATGTTAATAATAGATCCAACAACGGTAATGTAATACATTACAACATGTGGATAATATACTGGCATTTGCGGGTTGTATAAGCCAGCATTCACGTAATCATTACTACTTGACTTATAATATCGAAATACATCATTTTCAATGAAAAACGCATTTTTACGTGTGCGACCACGAGTATTTACAAATGTATATTGTCCTTCTGTGCGAACAACGACTCCAAAAAATGCCAGTGTGTATACTGAAGTCTCTGTATCGTTAGTAGTCAATAGCGCATTACCACCATTGAAATAAGGACCGATTACTGCATTATATCCGGTGCTTGGTGTATAAGTTGGTCGTTTCCATAACCCAGAACCAGAGAATAAACTCATTTCAGATGGAGCAATATCGGTGCCCATAATAATCATCTCTGTCATTTGCCCGCCAAAAAACTCGTTAGCCGGCGTAGCTGTGCTACGTGCACAACCAATAGTTTGCTGAGTTGCGGACGTCATTCGATCAAACCCGACTGTCGTTGTATTTGTATTTGTTTGACCGCCAAAATATACGTGATATGCATTACGAACACGCGACGCTGAATTATATGTTTCGATAACAACATCATTTACATTATAAGACTGCACAGTAAGTGTCGAACCATTGCCCCATTTGCCAGCAAAATTATTGCCCGACCGTGTAAACGCAATGGTGGAATTTGGATTGGATGCATAACTACCAGCTCCAAACACACTTCCGTTTGAATTATAAAACAAAAACGAGTTATATGCAATTGTATAAGAGCCGTTGTCAGCCGGAAACGTTTCATCAGGTACATTAAAAAACGACCCAATATTATTACTGAAATCAATAGTGCGGACTCCATTTCGCATATACATAGGTTGTGCAGAGGCATCCGTTTGCGTAGCGTGATTATTTGAACCGCCTTGGTCATACCATGTTGTAATGTATGCGTTCCCGGCTCCTAACCATGTGTATAATTCGGTGCCCGTACCATTGGGTCCAGTATACATAGAATCGTTAACTACATTATTCTTGGCATAAAAATCCACAGTGGAATTATCCGAAACGCGCCGTAAACGAACCGTTGGGCCATTATATGTAGATGATAACTTGCGAACTGAATATGCTCCGCGCACATAATTTTTACTGACATTTAATGCATCAAGTGTATATGCTGTAGCTTTAACACCAGAGACAGTATCCGTCCAAGAATCTACACTTGTCCCTGACATCACCAATTGTTCTGATACATCAAAATTTAAACTTGGAGTATAATACGATAATGATGTAGAAATAAAAGACGGCGGTTCACTCGATGATGCGTCATAAGTGCCATTTAAATAGGCATTTTGATTCGTATTTCCACTGAGCACTAATCTTGAAAAATTACTGTCATTTGCAGTTGGGAAATCCGCCGATGCTGGAAAGATTTGTTTCGCAATGGTGCGCGGTTCATCGCCAATGCTGAAATCCAGATTCATTTGCACAGATTTGCTGGTTGCAGTAGTCAAATTGCCAAGTATAGTGGTAGTTGGATCGCCAACAACATAATAAGACCCGGAAACATCGAGAGAACATAAACTAGTATTTTCGTTCAATTGGGAAATTCCATAATAGCTCCCTTTATAGATGGCGGTTGCGTTTGTATCCCATCCCGCATTTAAAGTGCTAATATTGATGGATGCACTCAAGTCCATCCAGTTTAATGATTGATCGGCCACCATCGTTTTAAACGCGGTTTTTGTGGAACCTGGATATTTCGCGACGTTTATAAACAAATCATATACAGTGTTTGCCGAATAATCCATTAATTTGGAATTTATAAGTGCAGAGCCTCTGTTTATATACGATACATAAATGCCATTATTTACATATACATTGAGTGCAGTGCTTTCCACATGGTCATAACGAATCACGGAAACGCTATCAATGGCAGCGACGTATAAATTATTAGTATTTGTGCCAGTGAATGATAATGTGTGATAACCTTCGTTTGCTACGAACAATGTATATGCCTTATGGCGCCAATAGTACACCGTATCGATTGTATCCACCGTGGTCGAATCGAATTGCACTTGAACCGTATTTGCCCAAAACTGGCTTCCTCGCACAATATAGAATGATAGCACATAAGTGCCCGGTTTCATATATATGTATTTACTAATCGATCCTTGTTGTCGAATCAATACACATTGGTTGCCAGACGGATATGGGATAACGATCGCCTCTGTTCCTTGTGTATATGCAGAATAATTATTGAGTACAGAGATCGGGCCATTTGTGATTGTCCAATCATTAATAATTGTGAACGTCTCTGAATCATTTGCATATGCAGGCGACTCAAATGTGCTAGCCGGTAATATAAATGCATCATCAACATGGGTAAAACACAATGAAGCGATACCAATATTGTGCACCAAATCTGGACTAGACATAATTCCGCGGTTAGTAAATTGCAATGTATGGATACCACAATAAGAGAGATCCAATGACAAATCAACTTGGTTCCAAAAGTCGGGTCTACACGCAACTAATGTCTCTACGTCATCCATAATTATAATAAGATTACCATCGGAAGGACCTGTCATTAAAAACGTCATTTTGTATGTTCCGGCATCTGCGTAAAAACTTTGTTGAATAGAGGCTCTGTGATTATACGATGAAGATACGAACATGGATTGACCAAACTGTTCTGGTAAACCAACAACCCCGACATAGCTTCCATTGTTAATGCTACCGCCATAACGTGCAACTATATTGATTGCTGAACCAGATTCAACCGTCATTTTCCAACCATGAATAGAGGAATCCGTCAGATAATTGGTAAACCCATAATCAGCCATGACTGGAATAAGAAATCGCGTGTTTAATAACAAGGCTCTGTTGCGAATGGATAACAACTGGGTGTTTGTGGATATATCTGCATCAACGGAAAATTTGGTGTGCAAAGTGTAAGTTCGATCTGAACCAATAAAATCCGTGGCTCGGTAAAATGTCGAGTTTGTATTTAATGCATATATACCATTTGAATAAGAAACGTCGCTACCATTAACCGCGGTTAATGCAAGTTTCTCTGTGTTTTGCAAATAATACAGATTGTTTAACTTAGTAATTTGATTGGGACCAGTTGTACCAAAGCCAATAAGTCCTTGAACTGATCCTGATGTAAATACATCGCCCAATGGCCAGCCACTATATCCAGTTGTACCTCGAATATCCACATTATTCCATCTCTGATTTTCCGATGTAATAGAGACGCTAGTTGAATTGTTGCTTTGGTAATTATATAGGGCATCCACATCTTCGCTTATTAGCGCGCGATTATAAAGTCGGAATTCATCCATATATCCATCATAATTGGAACCAATTGTGTTGCTCGTGTAAGGAACACTTGTGCTTAATCCACTATTGAAACTTGTGTCAATAACTTTTTGGTTATTTACATACAATATGCATTTATTTGCTGAGTAGTTCAGAGCAACATGTGTCCATGAGGTAAGCACTTTTGCACTGGTATATGTGGCGCTTTGACTCTGGGTTATTATCTGGAACACATCATTCCCAACATTGGGTTGTACTTTGATTCCGAAATAATATTTTGAACTGCTAATATCAAATAATGTTTTCACTTGACCATCGGTATTTGCAGTTTTCATCCAGAATGCTACGCTGATCGCTTGACTATCAAACGTTAATGTGGGAAGTGCGATGGATGCAGGATTAAACTTGGCGCATCCATATCCGATTAATTGGTTAGATGTATCCACCAAAGTGTTCGAGTTAATAAGCACAGAGTTGCCCAAATTTGAAAACGCCTTGTTTGTAATTGTGGAGCCATTCACATTGTATGCATCAAATGTGTGATAAGTGAGCAATTTGGTGTCATCTGCAATATTTTTGGATGTTTGGATCAACGTCGGTTTCGCATTTTGCGTTAATCCGGCATAATATGCAGTTTCACTGTAAAAATTGGTGGTAGTAATTGGCATTACTTGGTCAATCGGATAAGAGCCACTTGTATTCATGTTGTTGGTTCCAATGTAAAGTCCGGTGGACGCATCATATGTGCCAGTATCTGAACGCCAATATGTCGCATTATTGCGATCAAATGCCTTATATGCATCACTCGATGTCGATGACGCACTCGCGTAAAACGTGTATCCATCTTGAGTTCCGGTAGGTCCGGTTAATACGGGACAATAAATATTGGAGCGACTTGGGCCATAATAATCTGGTGCTAATCCTTGTGGGGCTAATCCAGTGGGGCCAATTTCGCCTTCATTTCCGTATCCGGCAGGGCCCACTGAACCATCATTGCCCGTATTACCTTCATTCGCTTGAGGTCCTGTGTCGCCCGTGTCGCCAGTATCTCCAGTTGACCCGGTTGGGCCTCTTGTTCCAGTGGGACCCGTTTTACCAGTTGCACCAGTTTGGCCAGTTGTGCCGGTTTGGCCAGTTGAACCACGCGTGCCCTTTGCACCAGTGTTGCCAGTATCGCCAGTCGATCCTGTTGAACCAGTTTGACCAGTAATACCTTTTGTTCCTTGGGCTCCAGTTGTGCCAGTTGGACCCGTATCGCCCGTATCACCTTGTGAACCGGTTGCGCCAGTGGATCCGGTAGGCCCAGTCCGTGTTGATCCAGTATCACCAGTATCACCAGTATCACCTTGTGGTCCAGTAGCTCCTCTGGTTCCGGTTGCGCCTGTTTTACCAGTATCGCCAGTATCGCCAGTATCGCCTTGTGGTCCAGTGGTTCCTCTGGTTCCGGTTGATCCTGTTTTACCAGTTGTGCCGGTGTCGCCGGTATTGCCTCTTGCACCACGCGCTTGGGCTCCGGTGGTTCCAGTATTGCCAGTATTACCAGTATCACCAGTATCGCCTTGAGATCCAGTTGAACCAGTTCGACCAGAATTGCCAGGACCAGTTGTACCTTGAGTGCCAGTATCACCAGTTGAGCCACGAGTTCCTATTGCACCAGTTGCGCCTTGAGTGCCAGTTGCGCCAGTTGAACCGGTTGCTCCTTGAAATCCAGTTGCGCCGGTAGCGCCAGTTCTGCCATTGATTCCATCATAACCAGTTGTGCCGGTGTCGCCGATATCACCTCTTGATCCAGTTGTACCAGTTCGACCAGATATACCAATAATGCCATCAATGCCCTGAGGTCCAGTAGCTCCCGTTGTTCCAGTTGAACCTTTTGATCCTGTAGTTCCATTAGATCCGGTAGCTCCTGTTTGACCAGTATCACCGCGAGAACCGGTTTGACCGGTCGCACCTTTCGTGCCAGTATTACCCTGCAATCCAGTGTCGCCGGTATCACCGCGTAAACCTTGTGGGCCGAGTGCACCAGTTGCGCCGGTTGTGCCTGTTGTGCCTTGGGCACCGGTTTCACCACGTGTTCCTTGAACGCCAGTGGGTCCAGTTTTACCAGTTGTTCCAGTTGTGCCAGTTGTTCCAGTATCGCCCTTTGATCCGGTTGCACCTTTAAATCCATTTAAACCGGTTTGACCGGTAGCGCCTTGTGTTCCAGTATCTCCTCTGGATCCGGTAGCGCCTTTAAATCCAGTTAAACCGATCGCTCCGTCAATTCCAGTAGATCCTGTGTCTCCTCTGGATCCAGTACTTCCTTTTGTTCCCGTTGCGCCTTGAAGTCCGGTGTCGCCTTGAAACCCAGTCTCGCCTCTGGATCCTGGCATTCCTTGAGGTCCAGTAGCACCAGTAGTACCAGTTGTTCCAGTTGTTCCAGCTAAGCCTTGAATACCCTGAGCACCTTGAGCACCTTGACTACCTTGTGGTCCTTGTGATCCAGTATTACCAGTATCACCTTTGGATCCGGTTTGACCAGTTTTACCTTGCACGCCATCTGATCCAGTTATACCACGTGCACCTTGGGTGCCCGTTTGTCCAGTTGATCCTTGTTTACCGTCAATACCTTGACTACCTTGACTACCTTGAGCTCCTGTATCACCGCGAGAACCAGTATTACCGCGAGAACCGGTTGTTCCCGTTGTGCCTTGATCGCCTGTTTCGCCATTCATACCTTGAGCACCAAGTTGGCCTTGGGGTCCAGTAGCTCCTTGAAGTCCTTGAGCACCAGTTTGGCCAGTTGATCCAGTTTGGCCGGTTGATCCAGTTGCGCCTTGTGATCCTTGTAATCCAGTCGATCCAGTTGTGCCTTTGGATCCAGTTGATCCAGCCGTGCCTTTGGAACCAGTAGCACCAGTTGATCCTTGACTACCTTGGCTTCCCATGGCTCCATTTGAACCTTTTGCTCCTTGGATACCATCAGATCCGGTTGATCCCATGGTGCCTTGAGTGCCTTGAGTGCCTTGTGATCCTTGCGTGCCTTGTGGTCCTTGTGTGCCTTGTGGTCCAGTAGCTCCAGTTGAACCGGTTGATCCTTTTGTGCCTGTGGATCCTTGTTGTCCGTCGACGCCTTGTGCTCCTTGTGCTCCTTGTTGACCAGTTTGGCCTGTTGAACCGCGATTACCTTGGCTTCCGGTTGTGCCGTCAGATCCAGTGAATCCAGTTTCTCCTCGAAATCCTTGTGCACCTTGATTACCTGGTTCGCCTTGAGACCCGGTTGTTCCAGTAGATCCGGTTGATCCTTGATCGCCTTGTGAGCCAGTAGCTCCTGTTGCGCCAATGAATCCTTGATATCCCTGAGATCCCTGACTACCTTGCGATCCTTGTGCACCTTGCACACCTTGTGCACCTTGAGACCCTTGAGCACCCTGTGTGCCGGTAGATCCAGTTGAGCCAGTTGAGCCGGTTGATCCGGTTGACCCTGTTGATCCAGTTTGACCGGTTGCACCTTGTTGACCAGTTGCTCCAGTTTCTCCTCGTTGGCCAGTTTGGCCAGTTGAACCTGCAGTACCAGTTGTGCCGGTTGCGCCTTGCGATCCAGTTGTGCCTTGCGATCCAGTTGTGCCTTGTGGTCCAGTAGCACCGATTGAACCTTGTGTGCCCGTTTGACCGGTTGATCCGGTTGATCCGGTTATTCCTTGTGCACCTTGGGCACCTTGTTGGCCGGTTGTTCCGGTAGCTCCTTGATCGCCTCGTTGGCCAGTTGTTCCAGTAGAACCTTGATCGCCTTTCAAACCTTGATCGCCTTGTGATCCAGTTATACCTGTTGCGCCTTTATCGCCGGTTGCTCCAGTTGATCCTTGTATACCGGTATAACCTTGCGATCCAGTGGAGCCAGTTGATCCTTGATCGCCTTGTGATCCAGTTGTACCTTGTTGTCCAGTTGTTCCCATTTGGCCTGTTGTGCCTTGTTGGCCAGTTGACCCTTGTGAACCTTGTGCACCATGTGCACCTTGTGTTCCGGTTGATCCTGTTGTTCCGGTTGACCCCTGTTGGCCTGTTGTTCCGGTTGATCCATATGAACCTTGAGATCCTTGAGATCCTTGTGCACCAGTTTGGCCTGTTGCGCCTTGTGATCCAGTTGTACCTTGTTGACCAGTAGCGCCTTGTGTTCCAGTTGAACCTGTTGCACCGGTGCTTCCTGTTTTACCCGTAGTGCCAACTGCACCTTGAGATCCATCTGCACCTCGCGCTCCAGTTTGACCCGTGGTACCCGTTGTGCCTTGAAACCCTGGAGAGCCTTGCAATCCGGTTGTTCCCAATATACCATCCATGCCGTCAGGACCCATAGTACCAGTTGTGCCGGTTGCACCTTGCGAACCTGGTGAACCATTTGAACCAGTTGGTCCAGTATATCCAGTGGTTCCAAGAATACCATCTCGACCATCGGGTCCAGCTGGGCCTTGGGTTCCGGTATTACCTGTATTACCGATTTGTCCAGTAGATCCAGTGGTTCCTGTTTTACCTGTTGTTCCAAGTATGCCGTCTCGCCCCTCTGGCCCTGCTGGACCTTGTGCGCCGGTATCGCCCGTATTACCAGTGTCTCCTTGAGACCCGGTTGCGCCTTGTGATCCAGTTGTGCCTTGTGATCCAGTTGAACCTGTTGAGCCAGTTGAACCTTGAGATCCGGGTGATCCTTGTGAACCGGTTGTTCCGGTTTGGCCGGTTTGGCCGGTTGCACCAGTTGCACCGGTTGTGCCTTGCGAACCAGTATCACCTCTTGATCCAGTGGATCCGGTTATGCCGGTTTGGCCAGTTGAATCTAATTCTCCCATAGTTCCTTGTGCTCCAGTTGATCCGGTTGTGCCGGTAGGTCCTGTTGCACCTTGAGATCCTGTTGCACCTTGTTGGCCAGTAGATCCAGTTGATCCCTGATCTCCGGTTGTTCCGGTTGCACCTTGCGCTCCAGTTGCACCTTGTGTGCCTGTTGATCCAGTGGTTCCTTGTGAGCCAGTTGCACCTTGTGTGCCGGTTGATCCGGTTGCACCTGTTGAGCCTGTTGTGCCCGTATCACCGTGTTGACCAGTGGTTCCTTGTTGACCAGTAGATCCCAATGAACCTTGTGGGCCGATTGTTCCAGTTTGGCCGGTTGAACCAGTTGTGCCTATATCGCCTTGTGAGCCAGTATCGCCTTGAGCTCCGGTTGATCCGGTTGATCCGGTTTGTCCAGTGGATCCGGTTGCACCTTGAGATCCAGTTGCACCTTGAGATCCAGTTGCACCAGTTTGACCAGTGGAACCAATATCACCTTGGTGGCCAGTTTGGCCAGTAGATCCTGTTTGACCAGTTGAACCGATATCACCTTGTGAACCGGTTTGACCAGTTGTGCCTGTATCGCCGATTTGACCAGTTGAACCGGTTTGACCGGTTGCTCCAGTTTGGCCGGTTGCTCCAAGTGAACCTTGAGGGCCGATTGTTCCGGTTGTTCCAGTAGATCCAGTTTGACCGGTTGTTCCAGTAGATCCGGTTTGACCAGTTGTTCCTGTGGATCCGGTAGATCCGGTGGATCCGGTTTGTCCGGATGATCCTGTTGTTCCAGTTTGACCACTTGTGCCAATTGTTCCGGTAGATCCAGTTTGGCCAGTTTCTCCGCCGGATCCGTTTGTTCCCTGCGACCCAGTATGACCAGTTGCACCAGTGTTGCCGATAGATCCTTGATCTCCGGTCGATCCAATAAATCCGGCCTTTCCAATATAACCATCTGGACCGGCTGGACCTGTCGGTCCATCATTACCAAATCCCAACAGTTGTCGCAATTCTGCACTCAAATGGCGCATTTCAATCAAATTATCACTGAAATCTTGTGCCACATTGAATGTATCTAATGCCAACTTGTCATTGGTTATCGAGTTCGCACTAAAATATGCATTATTGAATAACACATTGCCGGCCAAATATATAGTAGTAATTGAACCGCCAATCATAGATCCAGTAATAGAGCCAGCCGAGAAATCTTGACCATTAATTGTGCCGTCCACAATCTTAGAGCCACTCACCGAATTCAACGAAAAATCTGCAAACATGACTCCATCATTCGCAAACAAAACATTTGTAATCGTGTTATCAGGTATTAAATCTGACGTGATTGCTCCATCCGCCAACTTCTCAGTGGTAACTGCACCATTCACAAAATAGCTGGTGCTTACCGAATCTACTGGATATGACATGGGATAATGTGTCCATTGTATATCATATGTATTACTCGTTGCTCCATTATACACCGTCATAATCAACATATCACCTGCGAATACGTCAATCATTTCCTGATCAGAGTTAATAGTTTGATTGAATGTATAGGTAGTCGAATCTCTGAACACGCTCACTTGTGCTGGGGGGTCTATGCGACCATTGGCATTCACAATTAAATAATATCCAGTTGTAGCCTGTTCTAAATTATCCATGGACGAAACCCCCGAATAAATCGCAACCGTTGTTGTATCCAGAACATTATATACTGGTGCAACCGAGTCGTAAAACGTGAGCCCAGTATATGGAAACAAGTTTACATCCAATGTGTTGTCGATGTTTTCAATACTATATAATTTGTAGTTGTGTCCATCTTGGTTTATTACATCGTATATGATTTTGTAATTTTCCAAGTCAAATGATATATTAACGCGATTACCGCTCTGATCTCGAATTATTAAACTGTTGTTATCAATGATCGCTTTGCGTGTATATATATTGGCGAACTGTACATTACTTGAACCTATGTCATATGTTCCATTTGTAAGTGGTATTGCCGAATTCACACTAATATCTAGAGGCCCAAATTTACCACCGCCATTCACTTGTATCTCGGGAAGTTGAATCGAAATGTTGTTATTTATTGGTGCCAAGTTTTCCATGATAAGCTGTCCATAAAACGTGCCGGTCGGACCAATAAGACCTGTTATACCAGTGGTTCCGGTGGGACCCGTATAAACGTCTTGGGGTCTGTATGGAGTGCCACTTGGACCAGTGGGGCCCTTCGGGCCCCTTACTGCAATAGGTGGCGGTTCCTCTGGTAATGGCGTTTTTCTAAACCGCTTGAAATCCAATACACCATTATACATTGTATAGTATTATGCGCCAAAATCTTTATATAACATCGCAATTGATGATATTTAAACACGCAAATACTCGAATGCCTCCTCTGATACTTCACATTCTTCTTCCTCACATTCATTGGGCTCTTGATAATCATATGTCGAATCCACATTTTCATTTTCTTCTTTTTCCATTTGCTCCATATTTGTTAAATGATCCAAAACCGCTTTGAAACAAGCTTCAATAGCGTTATCCAAATCATTGCATATTTGGGTTTCGGGGTCTCTCAAATATCTGCCGAGCACTTCTTTGATTCCATCAATATTGGATAAAACCGCGTTTTTATACTTTGAGTTATTGGTTTCGCCAGCGTTTGCCAAATACTGATTGTATTTCTTTTTACTGCTTAACAGTTTCAGCGTCATTAAATCAATATCGTTCATCGTCGATTATACAGTAAGTTCATTTCTTTTTAAATGCGTTATTCGCGATAAATTTCTAATAATGGTCTTTTTGTTTTCTTCCATTTGTTTATCGGTTAAGCCACCCAATAGTTGTTTCACTAACACTGCATATTCAGTCATCTTATCTTCATCTTCGTCGTGTCCAGGATTGGCGGTTTTCCATAATGATAATTGGCGGAAACTGCGCGATGCAATTGTGCCGATTGCCTTCTCTGTGATTTCTTTGGTTTCATCGTTTGTCCAACGTTCTTCGTTTTTCACATACAGGGTTTCACGTTTGGGATCGGTGCAGTGCATTGGCCGTTTGGTTATTTCCATACCATTGTATGCATTTTCAATGATTCGCGTTACCGCCTCTGTATGTCCCAGACGTTTAAACAACATAACTTCGTCCAATCCAATGGGAATCGTTTTGGCAAATTCGGTTATATCCATCGCATCTTTACATTGTTCGTTCAAAAAGAACTTAAGGTTAAATTTATTGTTATTGGTGGTATTATTGGTGATAGTATTTCCACTATTGGTATTATTGATTGTGTTGTTATTGTTATTGGTAGTATTGTTATTGTTGTCGCCCACATTTAATGGATTGTTTTTTGCAATTGCCATGCATATATTGGCGATTTGTTTGGTCATTTCGCTCTGATTATTGACGATTTGATTGGTCATTTCAGCTTGAGTATTGACTATTTGGCTAGCAAGTTGGATTTGATTTTCAACTAAAAATTTGATGAGGGTATCTTTATCTCTGTCAGAATCTTTGTTATTGTCATTGGAAGATTCAGTTTCATCTACATTATGATTGTTGTTCGAATACTGAAAATAATTTAGTTCATTAGCATATAGATTAGTATAATATTCATACTTGTTTGTATCGTTTATTAGCAAGGCTCTATTATTGAATAATTTTTCAACAACTGACAAATATTTAGGATAGTTAAACCTTATATACCCAAATATCTCAGTTTCTTCATTGTTTGAACATGCGCATATGCAATTACATTCCGTTTTTTTTTTCAGTGAATGTATAATTGACCAGTCCCGCTTTAGTGCGTTTTCAATATAAAAGGTAAAGGCTCTGCTTCGATTCATTGATTATTAAGTATACATAACGTTTATATATAATTTTTATAACTCCAATATGTGCAGTTATGCGAGCTCTACCAATCGCTGTGCAATAGCACGTGCCTAAAATTTTTGTCCATTTCTACTTTCTTGACCAAACTATTACTAAATATGCTAAGCGAATCATATATCATTGATGGTCCCAGTGTCGCAAGAGCACAGTCGGGTTTGATAACAATATTTTTGTCCAAATCGACATAGTTTACAAAAATGTTATTTGTTGTGCAGTTTACAATTCAAACTGCTTGTGTATTGTCATCGTTTAGAGCACAGTTTTTGTCCGTGCTCTAAATTTTTGTCCATTCTTGTCCGAGCCAAAATATGGACACTAGTTATCGTTTTACATTATTCTATAATGACAAAATATCGATAAAATGAGCACAGTGGACAAAAAATGTCCACCGGGCTCCCCTCCCTTGAGCCCGTCCTCCAACTTTTTCAAAAAATCACTTTTTCAGCCATGCATATTTTCCTTACCATATTCAGTGTCGCGCTGTTATTCCATTGATTTTGTATTTTTAAAAAAACCAATTTTGAAGATTTCATCGAGGTTTGTAAATTTGGACATTTTTTGGCCAACAAAAATGTCCATTCTGCAAAAAGTGAATCGACTTTTGTTTTGCGTTTTTACCAACAATTGATATTGAATAAACACTTAAAGAACCATATTTGGTTGTTTTTAATTATATGCAATTATTATATATGCAATTTGATACTAAAAAGGCAACTATCCAATGCATTTTTAATCCCAATTTAATTGGTGAAAACGTAGTTTATGCGGATACCCTTGAAACTATGAAAAGCGTGGAAGTACTAAAATCGGAAAATAAAAGAACGTATAAGAACTACAGTAATTTAATCCAATCTTTAGTAAAATCAAAGACGTTTTGTGTTGGAGTTAATAAGGATTATATAGCAGATTCACTTGATACATCGGATGCATTGCTATTTGTTTATATGGATGCAGAGACGTGTGGATTTGCAACGTTAAATTTTGTCGATACTGCACTCAATATCGATGTTATTTGTACGAATAATACTATGAAGGGCATCGGTTCGTTTATGATAAAAACACTCAAGAATATTACTGTTAAAATCGGGTTTACTAGCATTAAGTTAAAATCGGTTATGACTGCTCTTGGGTTTTATTTAAAACAAAACTTTATATGTGAAAATGACCTTTGTCCAATGGTATTGAACTTGGATAATTATCAACCATCGAAAAGTCGGTCGAAAAGCAGATCGAAAAGCAGATCGAAAACACAGTCAAATAAAAGTAAATAAAAGTTTATACCTGCATAAAGTAGTTATAAACAAATCGACTCATTTGGCGGAAGCGCCCGTTGGGAACAAAGTTCCCTTAAAGAGCAGCAATAGTAGCAGCAGATACAAGCTTGATAAGCAGAGGAGCAGTCACCGTGCGAGAAATAAGGGTTGTTGTGGCAGTAGTGTTGGATGTGAACAAACCAGAACTAACGTTGGTACTCTGAGTTAATGAATATGTGTTGGAGGGACCGACGTTGTTAATAGGGTTAAAAGACTCGTAGTCAATGCCCAACTTAAGGGTAACCCTGGTACCAGCTTCAACCCAGATAAGATCGCCAGCAACAAAACCATCTTTCACGCCCCAGTTATCATACTGGTCAGGATCCATAGCATTGGCAGAGGGATCAGATGAAATCACGCCACTACTGGGGTCGCGGTTGCCAAACACGTTAGCATCAACGACATAACGAAGAAGTTGATTAACATTACTAATAGTAATATGACCACTCAAGTCGCTAATGTAAGCACCATTAACATTAACTTCGCCGTTCAATAGACGGACGAAGGAAGCGCCATCAAAGTGATTATCAGTGTCAATGGCAAACTCAGAAGCAGCAGCAAATAGAGAACTGAAACCGCCATCGAAACCAAAGTAAGTGGCAACATAGGTCTGGAAGTCGGAGTACAAAGTAGCGTATTTACCGACAGAAAACACTTGGGCACCCTTGGTAACACCGGTAATAAGCTCGGCAGCACTAAGGGTAATTTCGTCATTAGCAAATGTGTCGGCGACCTTGTCAAAAGCACCAAGCTTAGCATCGAAAGTGGCAACATCCATCATAATCTGAATCGCGTTGGTCACGTCAACATAAGAAGGCGTAGAAGCGGGATGGAATTTGATATCTTCAAATCCACGTTCCATGACGAAACCGCCAAGGGCAGAAAGAGCATACACATTACCAGAATAAGTTCCAGTAAAGGTAGCGTCATTAATATCGTGAGGAGGGTTAACTGGAGCGGTAGCCATTATATATTCCTAAAGGATATTTTCTTCAGATCGAGACATTTTATAAATCGTATAACATTTTGAACAAAATGCAACAAGAAAAATTACTATTATTTGTATCTAAAATACGCCCATGATCATCATAAACGCGGATGTGCAATTTTTGAATATCCACGGGTCCAAAGTATTTTCGTGGTTCGGTTGTTATGCTTAAATCCGTTTCCATCATCAAGCTAAAGTATGACCCTTTGATTGATATGCGCGCTAAAATATTGGGACTCATTATGCTATTGTTGAAAGCCGAAATGAAATAATTGTTTACATTATTGTTAAAATCATCAACGGCTAAATATAAATACCGCACATTCGCCGGCTCTACAATAGTTTCGGAAGTATACGTTGTGTTCCCTTGATACTTCTTCTTCAAAAATCCCATATTAAGTCCGATTTTATTGGTTATGGGGGCGGGGTCGGGATTGCCATTGATGTCGCGCGAAAAATCCAAGGTTATTGATTTAATTGTGTAATCTAATGCGCCATATGGTTTCACGGTTAACTTGGCAGTGCCAGAGCCAGTCTCTGATAAATCAAGCACGAATTTAATACAATTGAATAGGGTGTTAGGATCAACTGGTGTGTTGTCCGGGTTTACTTGACTAATTTTAGAGTTGATAACATCTATGAAATCTACCGCACTGTAATTACCATCGGGGATAACGACCACTTTGGATTCGGTGAATATTTCGTCCATCTCTGTCATTTGTTGTGTAGCAGATAAATAGAAATAGTTGTTGCCATATTTAGATGATATGCCGTAAAATGCCACCGGGAACTCAAATGCAGTGATTTGCATACTGACTACTTTGTTTAGTTTAAGTGGCAAGTTGAATGTGAAATCGGAACTGCTGGTGGTGAAAATATTGTCGCGAAATCTGGTATCAATATTCAAATATTTACTTATGACTCGCGTTTTCAATGGATTCATATGGTCTGGAAAATATTCACTATTGAATGCATGCACGTATGGTGTGGGTTCTCTGCGAGTTAGCTCTTGAGTTCGGGTATTGCTGTACACATCTTCTAAGGGAACCTTTGGTTCTCGACTGTTCGTTTCGGCGGGACATTTTACAGTTGCAAGCCATTTGCGCGCAGTTTGCAAAAATGCAATTAAATCACGCTTGAATTTTTTATCGATATGCCCAGATGATAATAAGACTTCGCGAATTTCGGCTTCTTTGAGCTCCAAGTCAGCCAGCGTATATTTTGTGTTGGGTGCAAGTTGAAAAAAACGCTCGAGATCTTTAATGGTGTAATTATTTATATCTAAATCCAGCCCGTCCATTATATTCTCTATGCATTTATGTTTATATCTAATTATATAAGAGGCATAATGCCAAGTAAATCATTGATGACCTCATTACCGTCAATGCGTAAAATGGTAATTGATCCAGTAAATGGCGCTATTGCAAAAAAAAATGATTGTGCAGGCGTAGGAAGTAATTTTCAGTTTAGTCCATTGTTAGTGGAAACATTCCAAGAAGTGGAAAATAACTATGTTTCATTGATGGCAAATCGTAAATATTTGCAAATATCCGATAGTATGTTTGAGTATTTAACATTGGCCAATACGATTGACTCGGCTATGTCAAAACAAACTAATTCTAACCTGAAGCTATTGATGCAAATAGCATATGATGGATTAACAGGTGCAATGCACTCGAAGACAATGAATCGTGATAATACTGACTTGAATTTGCAAGTAGCATTGTTGAATAAAAAGATCGAAGACATCTTGTCCGATAAAAACGTGGTGTGTGCGGCTGCGTGCACAAGTGGCGAAATTGTTATTACCAAAACTTTCAAATTGGCTCCGCTTTACAGTTATTATATTTATTTGTATGGTATGCCCGCATTTGGTGTTGGTTTTGATACGGCGAAGTTAACAATGGTCGCGTCTATATTGCAGAAATATGGCATCAATCCTTTCCCTAATTAGGGGCACGTTATTCTCTGAAACTCCAGATTATAGCAAGTATAGCAATCACTAATACCATTGTAGCAATAATCCGCAACTGGTGTTTCCTTAAACAAATCCAGTACTAATTGGAATAATGAAGTTTGTGTATATTTGCCGGGATATTGTTTCACAATGCACGTCATATGTTTGCTCCATTCGTGAGACCAGAGAGACGACGGAGGCTGATTGCAATTAGCCCATTCCGTGTTCATTTCTTGGAGCAATGTTGCATTGGTGATTTCTTCATAAGTGGGACCACCGCAATTCTCTGGCCATGAAGTGGCATTATATTGAGGCCATAATCCATGAATTTGGTATCCAGGTTCGCACCAATCTTGCATGGCAAGCATATAATAATTGTATGCATTTACCGCGGTAATCAACGATAACAACAAGAGATTCATCATTTGTTTATATATATAAAGAAACTTTGTTTCCTTATATAAAGGCAAAATATATATGAACGATCCAATAATAGGCAATCCATTGAATTTAATATTTATTAGTAATATGAATCGTGCAATGTATGACTGGCATAAATGCGTGCGCGTGGTTCGTCCGGATAACACAGTCTCTGAACCCGGCTATTGGTTAAATGGAAAAGTGTATGTAAAACGCGCATGGTTTTTACCTGCTCGCGCAATAGAGGGCATACCTATTTTAGATATAACTTGGCAGGTTATGCAACAACATCATACGGAATCCTTGTATAATAAACTAAAAGTATATCAGTGCAATGAGGGAAATTTCAGTTATATGATAGATCAATTGTATAATTCGCCTGGATGTGTTGTAGCCTCTGATATGTGGAAATACGAAGACCCGATGGCCGATTCAATTCGAGGAAAACGTAATCAACAGCGCATAATTAAAGCCGTGGTGCGTTTTATTGATGCTTAACTAAATAATAGTTAATAGTAATATGATTGTTTATACTGATCTGCAGTCTTTTATAAGTGGACATCCAGACTACAATATACAGGGGTATTTTGATTTGTTATCGCAATTAACGGTTTGTAATCCATTTGACATAACGAATCAATTACGGACAATTATGTCGATGGGCACTATTATTGTTGCCATATCCGATAACCAAATTATAGGCTCTGGAACTGTCATTATAGAACCTAAAATAATTCATGGTGGGCAGTGTGTTGGACACATAGAAGATATTGTGGTGCATTCGGAATGGCGAGGACATGGTATTGCAAAAACAATCGTGCAAATGTTATATGAATATGCAGTATCGAAAAACTGTTATAAAACCATACTGGATTGTAGTACATCCGTGTCCGGATTATATGAAAGCTGTGGATTTATTGTCTCTGGTGTTCAATTACGTCGCTCAATCCAATAGTTTCGTTGCCTTGTGTCCAGTCGCCTAAAATTTCAATACTAAATGGTTCATTGGTATCGAGTGGTGGTGTCCATAGATGGCTTATAAACTGCACATAGTATTTGGTGGTAGTGCCATTAAATTTGATATGTGGAAAAACATGTTCGTTATCCCCAATTTTCACGACCACTGGTTTCAAATCATCATTTAACTTGTCGAATCTACCCATATATGAAGTTAGTGTAAAACTTAGCAATTTTGGTTTAATTAACGGGGATTTGAAATACCAACGACTTTTGTCGGATTTGTTAATACAACTTTTTATATCAATGAGACTATCGTGTGCAACAATTCTATTGTAATCTATGTCATATATTGGATTGTATCCAATAACTGTCCAACCATTTAATAAGCTTTTCAAATTAGCTTCACTGTTAACAATTAAAAACAATAACAAAATTGAAAATAATATCATACAATAATAAATAAATAGCAAAAAGTGTTTAAATGATTACGTTATTTGTACCGAGTATAAATGAGGACATCAACTTGTCCAATGTAATAATAACACGACTAAATATGGATTATACTCTAGTCGATGGTTATTTGAAAACGCATATTCAAACTTCATTGTGTAAACGCGTCAATAATAAAAACGAATGTTATGGATTATATTTGACATACAATGTGTCAAATATAGAAACAATAATGAACATAATAAACGAGCCAGATGATTTACCGATTGTGCATACATTTAATTATCGTAAAGTCGGGATGTATTATGTAGTTTATTAGGATCTATCCGATTTACAAAACACAGTGCAATCGCCTTTTTCGGTGGCGCGATGAAGAAGGGCGCGACGCGCAAAACGATTTGTTGCTCCAACACCTGAACCGGCAACATATTTGTTCATGATGGATCCTTGACTGTTTTTTATACTGTCTAATGGCAATACACGGCCATTTCCAGTTCCTTTGTGAATTGTGTAAACAAGTGGCATTATACTGTTTCAGTGGAAACCTTTTTGGGACGACCGCGTTTTTTATGTACCACGACTGGTTCTACTTGCGTTATAGGTTCTACTTGTGTTATAGGTTCTACTTGCGTTATAGGTTCTACTTGCGTTATAGGTTCTACTTGCGTTATAGGTTCTACTTGCGTTATAGGTTCTACTTGTGTTATAGTTTTTTTGTTTCGCGGTTTCTTAGCTAAAGGGTCGACCGGTTTTCTCGTTCGCTTTCCTTTTTGCGGAGTTGTGTTCAAGGACGCATCCACAGACGTGATGGTTGCGGTGATCGCATTACTATTAAATGGAGTTTCAATTGGCATAGCAACGTTAGCGGTTAATTCGGGCACTTTTTTCAAGATTGGTGTCATAACCATTTGCTCTACGTGTTCTTGAGTAAGCGATGGAATATGATTATATACCGTTTCCAAATCACTTACCGATACATTATCCCCTGTTTGCGTTATACTGAATGTAAATTGCGCAGCCGGTCGAATGCCGAATCGACGCATAATGCGACCAGAATCATCATCGGAATCGTCATCTGAATCATCGTCAGAATCGTCATCAAATTCTTCATGTAGTGAAAAGGAATCAATGGGCATTCCATTATCAAACACGGCTACGCGCCCGTGCAACAAATAATAAGTGGGAGCTCCCTCTTGAGCCAATACACGCTGAATTCCGGTCGAACATTCTTCCACGTTTTTGACTACCTTAATTAATTCTTGTTGACAATCATCGGCGTATTCGGACCCACTTTCTTTAAATTCGTTAATCACTCTTAGTGCAGTTTTCAAATTGTATTCCATTTCGTTCATATAATATTTGATGTGTTGACTAATGCTTTCTATAAATTGCGCCCGTTCTGGTGTCATATTACGGTATTTTTTTAAATTGGGTGCATTATTTAAATATTGTCCTAAGATGTCGGGATTCATTGTTATAATATTATGAGCAAATGTTTTATATTTTATTGTGAATTATAATTGATACTGAAAACTACACACGATGCGTCCAGGTGTGAATCTTTGGAGAAGTTTGCTCATATGATAATCAATCGTATATCCATTTGACATCATATATGCCAATAATTCTGGTAAATCTTTGGCTTCCATATACTGGCACTGACTATTTTTACACAACGCAAATGTACATTTTTGAGTTGTATAATCATAGAATTCAGAGACGCGTGGTAATGAAACGCGGACAACGCGCTCTGCTAAAGGACCTGACGGCATATCACTCAAAGTTAAAATGGATTTGTATTGCTTGCAATATCTGTCCAAATATGGTTCAATGTAAATATGTCCAAACATAAAAAATATATACATTTCTCAGAAGAAGAAACCCGACTCTATATTTCCCTTAACATCTTGGCAAACTGCTTATCACTTATCTCTTGTTTACAAAACACCTTTAAATAACACCGCAAACATACAATCGTATCTGCAAGTGAATCGTGCAACTTAACATTTTCTAAGCTTGAATCGGGAAATAGCGACTCGTATAAATACGATAACTTAACAAATCGATTTGCGCCAATATAGCGCATTCCTTCAATCATGGTGCAGTTCATTTTCTCGTAGTCTTTGAATAGATTGCAATACATGTTGTTTCTCAAATATTCCAACTTGAGCATTTTACTATCGAACCACATATTGTGAGCAACAATATTGGAACATTTGTCGAACATGATCTGAAATTGTTTTAATGCATCGCGAATGTGCATTCCGCCTTCGCATTTTTCGCGCGTTATTCCGGTGATTTGTGTCACAATCTCTGGAATAACCACATTGTCTGGAATACGAATATAAGTATTAAATACATTACTTACCTGTTGATTTGCAACATCATATAAGACGGCACTCAATTGTGTGATATATGGATATTCACGCAATTCATCGTTAGTTAGTGTCCAAATATTATTTGGCATATTTTTTGGCAGTAGACCAGTCGTTTCGGTGTCAAATACAAGCACATATTGTGGATTATTAAAAGATTCACTTTCCCTGACACGAAATGTCAATATATCGGACAATAACTCTTGTCCAATTAGTTCATCAAGTCGGCGTCTAGCACTGCGAGTTCCATAATGTCCGATGGCCTCGATTTGAGCACCCAAACGGGTGGTCATGCAGTGGGTGTGGTATAAATTATATTCGGTTTGCATATTATGCAATTAGGACTTGTAATCCATACAGATTCAATTTTATGACTTTTTGTTTCTCTTGCTTTTGTTTTTATTGCTCTTGTTTCTTTTGCCATTTTTGCTTTTGCTTTTACCACCTCTCCTTTCGGGCATTGGACGTCTTGCATTTCTTAAAAGACTGTGTAAATGGTTTGATGAATGTTTTCGCCGTAACAACTCCAGTACTTTATCAATCTTAGTTCTTGCATTTTTATTATCATCGTGGTCACCATTGCTCTCGTGTATAATGTTTTGTATTCTTAACGCATCATCAATTAAGTTTGTTATTGTATCATTATTATCAATATTACCATTTGTTAACGATTTATTATAATTGGTTATTTGACGATCCAGTTCAATTTCGCTGTTAATATGAGAAGTATTATTAATATGTATTTCTAATTGTTCCGGTGTGATATCCATTTTTTATATATTATGTAAAGAAAAATGTCTAAACATCATATACAAAATGTTTTTGCACATGATTTGGTTAATGGTATTCGCAACTGCAACTGCATATGACTGGACATATGGTAATTTAACATTGGCACACTCAGAGAATACATATTGCAATCCAAGCACTTATTTAACACGCACATATACTGGATTACTGACGGGATTTGTTCCGACATATGCAATCAAAGACCCCGTGCATGATACCAATGGTTATATTGGTTATCATACTGGGCAAAAAGCCATTTATGTCGCCTTTCGTGGAAGCGAATCAATTGATAATTGGTTAAGTGATTTAGACGCGGTGTTAACACAATATCCAAAATGCAGTGGATGCGAAGTTCATAAGGGGTTTTATACTGCCGAACAAGCAGTAATTAAACCAGTAAGCTCAGAGGTTCATCGTTTATTAACATTGTATCCGTCATACCAAGTAATAATAACGGGTCATTCACTCGGTGCAGCGCTCTCAACACTAACCGCAATTGATTTGAATATACCAGCGGTCAGATTGTTTAATTATGGATCGCCACGCACTGGAAATACAGCATTTGCTAATTATTATGAAACTGTGGTTAAAGATAGAAACCGCATAACCCATCATAAAGACATTGTTCCTCATGTGCCAATGCACGAACGATTTACACATATATCGGGCGAATATTATGAACCAGATAACAACATCGACTTGGTTAAATGCACTGGCCAGGAAGATCCGAAATGCTCGTATCAATGGTCAATAACAAGTATTGATGACCATCTTTTTTATTTGGGCACAACAATGGGCCAAGGAGGCTGTTAAGCCGACGAGTCTGTTTTTACTAAACTCTTCCATAGTCATCATCATACCGTATAATATCATCTTCGCCCAAGTATGACCCACATTGAGTTTCAATAAACTCTAGGACGGTATTTTCGCTATTTTCAATACGATGTTTTTCACCAGCGGGAATATAAATATGGTCGTTTACGTTTAAGCGATAATAGATGTCGCCTAACCGAACCCAAGCAGATCCTTTCACAATAACCCAATGCTCTGAACGATGTAAATGAGATTGGAGTGATAAACGATTTTGTGGTAATACGCAAATGTGTTTGACTTTACTATTATCACATTCTTTAATAATTTCATAAGTACCCCATGGTTTTTTTACAATGTTTGACATTATAAAAAATAGAACAGTTGTTTTTAAATCTTTAAAGGAAACCAAGGTATTCAGTCCGCGGAGCGGACAGTATGGGATTATAAGGGAAATATTAATGGCGCAAATTGCCTTGCGGAACACATGAATGCGACAATGAACAATACTGACACGAATCGCCCCACGACCATGGATTAACATATGTATCTTTGTATCCCGGATTACAAATATATCGTCCGCGAGAACATATTGCATTGTCTGGGCATTTGGCCGGAGCATAAAAGTGTTGTCTACAAGCCGTGGTTGGTTTCATTTCTTCAGGCACACATGTCATACACCAATAATATGCTAATTCGAAACAATCGTCTGAAGTGGGCGTGGCGGTTGGCGCAAATGTTGGGTTAGCAGTCGGTACAGCAGTTGTTGGAGTTGGTGTAGGCACGAAAGTTGGTGCAGTTGTCGGGTTAGCAGTAGTAGGTGCAAATGTAGTAGTAGGTGCAAATGTAGTAGTAGGTGCAAATGTAGTGGGCACAGCAGTTGGGTAAGAAGTCGTTGGAACAAGAGTTGGATAAGAAGTGGGATAACTAGTCGGTTCTAATGGTAAATAGAAGTTCTCGTAAACCCATTTACCAGCAATAGTGGTGGCAATGCCGACAAATAGCACCCAAAATAAAATCAACACAGTTTGGAATATCATATTTAATTACTTAATTACATATCAATTATACATATCACATATTGTCATAAAAATATTTCAATTTTTCTTATGCCGACGAGTTTTACCACCTTTTTTTGATCTGGATCTGCGAATAGGCTTTGCAGTTATGCGGTTAGTAGTATAAGATTTTCTTTTAGGATTTTCTCCAAATATATTTGTGTTTGCCGATTCTTGTAATTTTTTGATAAGAGCCTTTGTGTTTTCATCCATTTCATGATTTTCATCTCCTATCACAGAACGACTTCTACCGCGTGGTTGAATAACGACGGGTTCGTCATCGTCATCGTCATCGTCATCGTCATCGTCATCGTCTTTTCGTTTTTGTATGGCTCTTGCGTATCTTTCTTTAATCATCTCGTCACGTTCTTTTTTATTCTTGGCAGTTTGAAGTTCACCAGCTTTTTTGCATTTTTTAACTCGGTTTCTAGATAAATGTTTGCCATAGCAACACTCGTCCAAAAAATCATCAGGGTTTTTTTCGACTTTATCATAAGAGCATTGCGAGCTCTCAGATTTTACATTAAATGCTTTCCGCAATGATCGCGACATTCTTGATAATATTGGCATTATACAATATAAATAGAACTAAATATGAATAGTATAACATGTATTCTGATGGATTTTTCAATGTAAGTGCCCTAAATGGATTTTTACCAATGGCCGATCCGCTCTCTAAATTACCTTTCAAATATGCCGATATTCAATATATTATCGATGTATTGCCAGAATTGATTCAACAAAAAGACGCCATTGTGGATGCGATTCGTATTCCGAATCATTTGGCTCAAGTAAATGCAGAAACCGATCCATTTGTAATCCAGGCATTATATCGAGCATATACATTTATTGCGTCGGCATATACACTGGAGTTATCCTTTCAGCAATACAAAGAAACTGGAACATATGGCAAGGCTCGCACATTACTTCCTGCGCAAATTGCCGAACCATTAGTAGCTATTAGTTATAAATTGGGCGCATTCCCTTGGCTAGATTACCATTATGCATATTCTCTGGGCAATTATGTTAGGAAGGATCCAACGAAAGGCTTACATTGGTCAAACCTGGATATGGCTTGCAAATTCACAGATACGCCTGACGAAACTGGATTTATTATGGTGCACGTTTACATCAATGAATTGTCGGCAATACTCGTGGATAATGTTGAAAAATACTGGAGCACACGCGATTCGGTCTACTTGGAAAACATTGCGCAAACTATGCACGAAATCAATGAACGTCGCAGAGAAATGTGGACTGCTTCGCGTCATCAACATTATAATGATTTTCGCGTATTCATAATGGGTATCAAGGGCAACGACGGTATATTTGGAGAGGGCGTCATTTATGAAAATTGTTTCAATAATGAACCGCAACAATATCGAGGTCAAACTGGTGCTCAAGACAATATTATTCCGTTGATGGATATATTCACGGGAATAATTAATTATTATCCAGAGAACAAGTTGACGGAATATTTGCTGGAATTGCGTGCCTATCGACCCGTATGTGTGCAACAATATTTGCACGATGCGCAAAATAAACCATCCATATTTGAGCATTTGGTTAATACTGGCGATAAAGAGGGACTGCGCAGTTTATTGAAAATTGTGGATGAAGTGTATTATTTTCGAAATGGACACTGGCAATTTGTGCAAAAATACATCATGTCTAATACCAAATATGCGTTTGCCACTGGCGGAACGCCTATTACAAGCTGGTTGATCAATCAAATTGAATGTGTGCTTCATTATCAAAGTCTTATTCTTTCAAACATCAGAGAACCCGAATTGGAAACCGCACACGCTAATAAAATGCAATTGTTGCGTGAACAAGTAAATGAATTGAAAAAAGTGGATTATAATGTTGAGTTTGTGTATGCAAAGAATGCCGAATTGCGGTTAGCAGATACTCAAATACAAATATAAAAATCATGTGCTACCGTCGGCTCATACGGTTGTCATCCGAATCCTCGGAGTCGCTTCTATAATGTCTGGCATTACTAACAGCTGGGACACCGTTAGTCTCACGAATAGTTTGAGGAGCATATAATTGTACATTATTACCATCTTGATCGGTAAATATGTAATACCCCTCTGTATCAGTAAAACTAAAAAACTTGATGCGAAGTTTGGTTTTTTCTTTCACACATTGCAGTGTTATTTTGCTCATAATTATATCAATATAAATAATATTTAAATACATATTTTAATATTATGTAAGTAATGTATCCTCACATTGATCATCTTGGATTTAAATGTATTATTACGCTATTTATGTTTTTAGAATTTATTAGTCGCCATGCATACAGAGACGCAAAACTTAAATTGTTGAAAAAATCAAAGTTATCTTAGCCAGTTGGTGTAAGCCCTCCTTGGAGGGCGGAAAACCTTTAATACTTAATCAAGTGTCGAATAACCACAAATGGTTGCATATTGTTATGTGCAAGTCCTCCACCAGTCGATCCGGTTGTTTGATTATAATCCGCTTGATCGGCGGCGGTTTCGGTTCCAAATGCATTATCGGTGCTTTGATCACCCACATTATTTACATATGAGTGAGTGTGAGCAGGAATTTCATTCACAGTTAATGTATGTGTTTCTTCACCACCAGTCGCTGCAAGTGTGCGATTAGTTAGTCCGGCACCCTGTCCCATTCCAACACCCACGCGTCCGCGCATATCAGGAATATTGAAACTCAAATCAGAACCGCCAAAGCTGTAGTTGATAGCAGAAAAGAGAGCAGGATATAATGAAACGGTCAATTGCCGACCATTGCAATCAAACCATCCACCAGGTTCAGCGACACACGCGCACATAATAATAGTGCCAGCGGGAATAAGAACGAATCTATTCAAATAGAAGTTGCCAGATGCATAGAAGTTAACGGAGTTCAAATCTTGACCAACAGTCAGATTTCTACCAACTGTTTCGTCACGTTCGACGTGTAAATCGCCTTCATAGATATGAGGATTTGTAAATGTAGATAGTCGATTATCTAAATAAGTATTTTGATTTACTGAACGACGATAAGCTCTTCGGAAAGACATTTATATATATACTGTCTACTAAATAACGTTTGAATCGGCAGGTTGTGTTTGCATTGGGGGAACCGAAGGTTCAACTGGTTGAGATGGAGATATCTCTGGTTTTACTGCTTGAGGCGCAGCAAATGATCCAGAATTGCCCGCTTGTATGAGCATGTACAATACCGCGCCAATAATGGGTAATATGGCTATTGCATTACCGCCGTTTTGTTTTTTGGTTTTGTTAGAACCAGAGGTTCCTAACTTGGCGCTTTTGCTGATAGAACCATAGGTTCCCTTGAATGAAGGTTTTACAAAGATATGTTCAGTTCCAGGAACAGGAGTATAACCGTCCTTATAAATTGGTTTAAGCATTTCCAAGACGGTTTTGCCACCGACTGTAAAACGAAGTTGTTTGCCATTTGCATCTAAAATTGGCACTTTTTCTTTCAAGTTTGCATAATTTTGTCCGCCCAAGTGTAGATAATGTTTGATTTCTTTTTTGCTGAGTTTGTTTTTCAGTGAAGTAATACCTAGTTGTTGTAAAAAACTAGAATTGTGTTTACGTGTTGACATTATACTATAGTTTAATATATTTTGGTTCGGCGTAAAACTTATACCCAGCATAATGTTGATATAAATCTCCGTCAATCTTGTCTTTGAATGTATCGTAGCTTAATATAGTTGCTGGACACTGTATACATGCAGTGATATTTTGTTTATTTGTGTCATATAAATTGCAATAATGAATTTGTATGTCCCAGTCATCATCGCCAATCCATCCTTGTTCTTCATTAGATGCAGTGTGTATAGGCAATAACGGTTCATCCGCTCTATCATAGAATTTCACATATTCGGCCATTCCAATAAGTTTACCACCGTGAGGTTTGGATGTTAAGAACCACAATATATCACCTGGTTTCATTGAACCAACAATCGTTTTAATGCATCCACTGCGACCGCGCTTGACGCCCCAAAATGGCATTTTACTATTTCGTAAATTAACCCCATCTGCAACTCGAATTATCCAATGCGTTGGCTCTGACATATTTGCTTTTTGATTTATTACTGTATATCCATTTATATATTCAATTTTATATACAGAGATAAAAATATATAATATATTAACAATATTATGAGTAAGATTGAATGCCAATTTCTTAATATCAAGGGTCAAGGTCGCGCGCCTTATGTTAAAGATTTGATTTCATACGACATTGGTGACCATTTTGGCACACTAGAATTCGATGGTTATTTTTACGTGGACGATGAAGATCTGCCTATTCACGCTAATCTTTGTGTATCAGTTCAAGGGAACGTTATCACTTATAAAACGGTTGAAATTTATATGCGAGATAAATTCGAAGATACTAGTCGACGCGATGACGACGGCGTTTGTTTGTTTCCCACTTGCAGAATGAAGGTGTATTTTCGAGTCATTTCGGATCCAATATAATTATCTCTGGTATTAGGTATAAAAATAATACATACAAATATATAAATGCCCGAACCAACGCGCAAATGCAATTCTTGTGATAAGGAAGTTAATCTGGATAGCGACAATAAAGGAGGAACGGACTGCAAATTCTGCACTAAAAAGTATATGAAAACTAATAACATTGACTCGGATGAAGAAGAACTAGATCATGAGGATGAAGATGATATATTTGAACGAATGCCTTCGAATGGATATGATATGAATTTATCGAAGTTGGTTAGGTTGCTGAATGGTCTTCGCAATGAATTTAGCTTGTCAATCCTCAGACTGGCCGTTGCCATTCGCCGAGCTATTATGTCTTTAGAAGATAAGTCTTGGGATATTTTAGTTCAGAATGAAAATGTTGCGCTTAATATTTATGTCTTCTTGCACCATCTCGACGTTGCCTTGGATCCATCGGTGGAGGATTCCGTGATATTTGTCGAATATCTTCTAGATGATTTGGATGAAAGGTTGCAATTGAAGAATGAATGGCAAGATGTTGTGATTGCTGTGTAAGTATGTGTCCCGATTGTGCTTACAGTGGAGAACCCGATTGTGGATGTTATGGCACTTGCGCTGGTTGTGGAACAGATGTGAATCGCGGAGAACACGGCTGGCCGTGTAGTTGTTGTAATAAATGGTTATGCGATTCTTGTAGATACAATAATAACAATTGCGAAGAGTGTAATCCAGGGGATGAATAAAAATGTTTTGAATGAATCACTATTAATTAGCATAAATACCATTACAATAAACTGTTTTTATTCGATTTGGTATAACTTCGAGACATATTTTTTACTATACGATATTGCGTACTTGATTTTCTCTGGTTTCGCGGTTGTAATGTAATTGTTGAACTCGGTTCAACATCTTTATATAATTCATTTATCAATCCATAATAATATGTCCACATATGAAACTTTTTACACTGAGATGTTGATTTATCTGGATAGCTAATTTCATAAGTTATTTTATCAATATCAATTGAGAAAGCAGTTCTGTCGTTAGTATCATAATAGAGAACAGTAAGAGGTTTGTATGCAACTAAATCTCTATCACCCTCATTTATAAAGCAATCTAATAATAGTGTATCTTTTGTTTTTGAATGTCTAAGTTCACCACTAATAAATATTTTTACATTGGGTAAATTCGCAAAGGATATGTCTGATGGAATCCATTTAGCACCTGCAGTTCCAACAAAAAAACATTTGTGAAACATAGATGTTGATACTTTCTGCATTAAAAACCCAGTATAAAGAGCAAGCACGCAACCCATTGAATGACCACCTAATACTATTTGGTATTTTTTTGATGCACCAGATAGTTTTGCAATAAGAAGATGTAGATTTGCATTTAACTCGGAATTTTCTTGTAAATCGGTTTGCGTCAATACAATTCCAGATGAAAACAACACATATATTACATTGGTTTGCAGTGATTTAACAGCGCAATAATACATATCTATATTTGCATTCATTAATTGAACTCTACTTAAATACATGCTATCAACAACGGCAAAATCTGCACCAGATTTTGATTTTAAATTAATGCTTGGTTTATGCATTGAATATGTTCGTTTTTTACTAACACACTTATTTGGTTTGTATAAAATACAATGCATTGTTTTATCACATGTATCTGGATCAAGTAATTCACAAATATCTTGTTCATTTGCGCCAAGTGTATCTAATGCAAATTTATGAAAAGGTTTGTCAACAACAATATTTTGAATATCTGTCCAGTTGTATATATAACTTGCTTCGAGAAATTCCATATACTATTTGAGTATATATCCATTTTCAAAAACAGTTGTGATAGTAAAATTAAAAACAGTCATAATATAGTATCGCGCTTTATTATTGTTGATGTTATATCCTTCCTTTTTGTCTTTACAATAATAAAAAATATAAAACTTACACACGAATATATATTAATGACAACAACATACACATTCGAATGCTCTAACACCATATCCAAACCAGAGGCTGAACTCGCATTTAAGTTGGGACTTCAGCTAATCGACGCATATCGCGACATTGTGGTTCAATCACACATTGATAATTCTCTGAAACAAGAACGCGATGCACTCAAAATAGAGCAAGACGCATTGGAACGCGTGAATCAAGAGCTCAAAAAGTTCTACGAAGAACGTCTTACCAAAATGGAATCCAAATACGAACAACGATGCAGTACATTGGAGACCCGGCTACAACAAGCACACGACCAACACAGTCGTGCTCTCGACGCACTTAAACGCCAAGAAACCAATTTTGTGCAAGAAAAGCTGGGCGAAATTGCCGGAATGCTGAAACAAGCAAACAAATCTCTGGTGCATATTGGCAACGCGGGTGAATCCAGTTTGCACGATTATGGATCGCAAGTGTTCAGAGACTTTGCGCAATTCACCATTGAAAACAAAAGCCATGTTGCTCATATGGGCGATTACCATTTGCATTTTAAGGATTTCTCTGTTCTTGCCGATTCTAAAAACTATACCAGTAATGTTCCTAATCCTGATCGAGTCAAAATCAAGCGTGATTTGGAGCAGAATCCACATATTGAGTTTGCATGGTTGGTATCTCTGAACTCGGGCATAGATAAATACGACAAATATCCAATTATGGTGGAATGGGCAAACACTAAACAATGTATTGTATACATAAATCAGTTGCATTCCAATCCAGAATGGCTGCTTAGGAGTGCGTGGTATTTGTGCGATTTGTTGCACAAGATGAATGCGGATCATGATGGTCAGAATGGCGAAAACGTGGTTCTAAAAGAACGACTGCACAAAGCGTTTGAAAATGTGAAATCCGCGCGCACCGTGGTGCGTGAAATAAATACCAATATGAATACGATGAAAGACTTAATGCGATCTCTGGATGATAGACTTAAAATGGTGTTGGAAACAGAGACGCAGGCGATTGTGGAATCGGGACAAGCGCAAATGGAAGCGTGGTGGAGCCAAAACGTGAGTCAAACGGATGACAAAGGACAAAGTCTCGTGTCATCGAAGCTCTGGACGAAGTATAAACAAGATACGAAGGCGAAAACGGAGGACAAAGACGTGTTCTTGGGTTTCATTAAGGGGAAAGTGGATGCATCGATGTTGAAATTTCACGGCAAGGGGGCGACGTCGGCGTTTGATTTGGCTGGATTGCGATGGGCTCACGAATCAGAGAATGGCAAATTGCAAATCCAATTGAGTGTATGAAGTAAAGAGTTATATAACGCTAATATATAATGGAATCTGATCCCGAATATATGGATACTACTGATAGTGATCCCGAATATATGGAAACTACTGATAGTGAACCGCGACCAAGTAGAAGAAGTAGAAGAAGTAGAAGAAGTAGAAGATTTAACCCGCATTTAACCCCCCAGGAGGCCGAATCAAGATATAGAAACAATTTAATAGAAAGAATAAGAGAAGAATTCAACAATATTTTAGCTAATTACGGAGATGAGGGATATGAAGAAGTGTTTAATACATACCTAGCGTATAGAGCGCACTTATGGCCAACTTATCCATCTGGTCAGGATCCTATGCCGGATATTACGCACGTTTATTATGAACCAGCAATACAAGCAGTTTATAATCAAGCAATTAAAGCAATTGATAATCATCGTCTTCGTCGACATCATGATCAATTTATAATAGACGATCTTGAACGACATCCTGCATATTTAGCATTTGAAGACATTCAAGCATTTTACAATGCGTTAAAGGGCAACATTCCTCTTCCAGGAGCAAGGGAAAGACAAGCAGAATCAGATAGACGTACTCAAGCAGAATCAGATAGACGTACTCAAGCAGAATCAGATAGACGTGTTCAAGCAGAAGCAAGGGAAAGACAAGCAGAGGCAGATAGACGTGCTCAAGCAGAAGCAAGAGCGAAGGCGGATAAACAAGCAGATGCAGATAGACGTGCTGGAGAAAGATTAGCAAAACAAAGACAAGCAGAGGCAGATAGACGTGCTCAAGCAGAAGCAAGAGCGAAGGCGGATAAACAAGAAGAAGTAGATAGACGTGCTGGAGAAAGATTAGCAAAACAAAAACAAGAGGAAGAAGCAGAATCAAGACGTGCTCAAGAAGCAAGGGAAAGACAAGAAGCAGAATCAAGACGTGCTCAAGAAGCAAGGGAAAGACAAGAAGCAGAATCAAGACGTGCTCAAGAAGCAAGGGAAAGACAAGAAGCAGAAGCACCAAGAGCGAAGGCGGATAAAGCAAAATGTCCATCAGCAGGTAAAGATCCAGTGAGCGATATTTCTTACGGAAAACAAGCGTTAATTTTCCATCCAGACAAAAATCCGGACTGTGTTGAAGAAGCAAATGGTAAATTCCGTAAACTGAAAGAATTGTTCGGTAAAGCAGGGGGTAAAAGAACAAAATCCAACAAAAGAACAAAATCTGTCAAAAGAACAAAATCCAACAAAAGAAGACATTGAATATAAAAGGCATTTATTGGCTATTAACACTACCAGAATATAAACAAGATACGAAGGCGAAAACGGAGGACAAAGATGCGTTCTTGGGTTTCATTAAGGGGAAAGTGGATGCATCAATGTTGAAATTTCACGGTAAGGGGGCGACGTCGGCGTTTGATTTGGCTGGATTGCGATGGGCTCACGAATCAGAGAATGGCAAATTGCAAATCCAATTGAGTGTATAAAGTGCAAAAATTGAAATATATTTATACAACGATCCGAACAATAAAAATATGTGAAACATTTAAAAATGGATATTGAAACATTACGAAGAGAAGTGTATTCAAAATATAATTATATACCAAGAAAACTGCCTTTTTCTTCACCTGGATGTTTGATGCATTTATTGTGGCCAAGCATGGCAAGAACTCGTATTGAAATTATTAATACTTTTAACAAAAGTGTTAAAACAATGGAAAATATGTGCGAAAATGATATGAGAATTCAAATTGTAACAGCATTATATAAATATGATGATAATGCAATTGAATGGGCAATAAGCAGTGCAATCGATAATCAGGATATTCGCGCATTGGGAACATACAGAGACGCATGTGCAAAATATCCAAAAGAAGCGTGTGAAAAAAAATTGGATAAAACAAATGCTTTTCTGAATAAATATCACGAAGAACTGCGTTTAAAACAAATAGAAATAAAACGCAATAATACACGAACACATTGGAACCGAATATTAGGATATGCTATTGATGACGACGAATTTCAAGCATTATATAAAGTTGAACAAGAGCTCGAATCAAATGAGTTTTGGGGTGATAAATGGTGCATACTTGATACATTACAACGCAATAACAAAATATTATTTGACAAGTATAATATTTTGAAGGAAGGTAGTTTAGTTAAGTGTATAGATTCATACATAAATAATTTTATAAAACAGCAACAAATGCAAGATGATAAAACAATGCGTTGGATTAATGAATATATCAGAGAGCGCAGAAATCATATTGCCAAAATACGTAACCAAGAAAGTGTTGAAACCAGACTAATGATGGCCGAAGATAAGGAATATATTAGAATTATTCACGAAACCACAAACTTGATACCCACGAATAAACTTAAGATGCAAATAGATGAACATAATCGAAGATTGAAGTTGCAACAGTATATATCCAAGTTGAATCAACAACAGCTCATGGAATTTGGTAATGAATATTGCAAAAATGGCGGGAAATTCAAATACGACTAGGTTTTACACGTTTATTTTTCACAATATATTGTATATGAAAAGCAAACGTCGAGGATTTAAACGTCATAACAGAACTAAACGTGGTGGAATGGACAAACTGATTAGGAGCGTATTTAAACAGCCCGTCTCTCAAACAAATGAATCACATATTAATGAGTTATATGATAAGTCAGAGACACATGATTTAGAAAACCAAGCGATGCGAACCAAACAAGACGCAGTGGTTAATATGGTGGCTGAATTAGACAAACGCGTTGGACAAGGATTGCCAGATAACATGGCGATGTTTGCTGGACCACAAAAAAATTCATATATTGGAGGAATACTATTCCCATATGGTTCTACAAGCGATAATTTTTACGATATTCCAACAACTTTATCGGTTAAAAACTTATTGAAGTTTCCAAGAGTAAAAGATTTTGATATATTACGTTTTGTGTATATAGGTGGGGGTAAAATTGTTGATGAAGAATTGAATATCGAAATTGAACGCCGACCTGCACCATATAATAATATTAGAAATGAGGGTAATCTTACAACATCATTCAAAGACCCATTTATTGCAACGACTGAATGGGCAGATATTGCTTATTTCAGCGAAACGAATCTTGATAATATGAATAAATTATATGAAACATATCCTAAGTTATTTAAAAATCCAGAATTGGTTACTGTTGGAAAATTTGATGGAAAGAGAATTGTAAACCAATATGGAAATATTATCCCTAGCATTGTTGGAAAACAGTTAATATTATATCCATTTGACTATAAAGAAAATGCATTTTATCAAGATTTTTATAATAAACTTAACGAACAAGCAATTCGAGGAAGCCACCAGGCTAATATTGAATTAATAAAATAAGTATAATTTAAAGATAATCTAACTAATATGTATAGTAATCGATGGCAGAACATAATGTGCCAGTAGATGTAGATCAATTAATAAAAGAAAAGGAAGCTCTCGAACTAAAAGTGCAACAACTTGAAGAAAAATTAAACAAAATTATACATCACGAAAGCAAACAACGCTATTATGAAACTCACAAAGAAGAAATTATAAAAAAAAGTGGGGAAAGATTAAAGCAAATAAAAGAAAAAAATCCAGAAAAAATTAAAGAATATGCGCGTCGGGCATATTTAAAAAAAAAGGAAAAGCTCTTAAGAGAAAAATAAATTATATTATTTTATATAAAATTATATAAATAGTATTTATATAAAATAATAATGGAATCCAAACCTCATCAATGTGATTGTGGAAAACAGTTTAACCACAGACAAAGTTTATTAAGACACGCAAAAGAATGCAAACAAGAAGAATTAAGAAAAATTAAAGAACAACAAGAAGAAAATATAAAGAAGAATGAAGAGGTAAAAAAACGCAAACAATCAATTCCCAAGAATGTTCGCATTATTGTATGGAACCATTATATTGGTGAATATATTATTCAACATCGCTGTCTCTGTTGCAAGAAAGTGTTAATATCAAACACTAATTTTGAAGTTGGTCATGTACAGAGCGAGAAAAACGGAGGAACCCATGAAATAAATAATTTGCGACCAATTTGTTTTGCATGCAACCACTCGATGGGAACAGAGAATATGATAGACTTTGTAGTTAAGTATGGGCTATATATTGGATAAATTAAACAATATAAATTCAACGTATTATATTATTTAATGGCAAAAAAACCAGTCGTATTTTTAAATAAGATATATAAAACGCAAACCGAGTTTGAAACATATGTAAAAAATATAATCTATAATATTATTGGAAAGTGTGATGATGTAAAAAATAAACACCCTTTACAATATGATATACTAATTGAAATACTTAAAAGACACCCTGAATATGACTCTAAAACTCAAAATATGTGCAACATAAAAATTACAAATGATATATTGAATACAAATGCTCTCAAAGTGTTAATATTAAACACGGATAACACTGAAATGGATATATCATGGAAATGTGCAATAACTGGAAAACCAAAGGGAAATAAAAACGATTTAATGTCTGCTATGAGAAGCTGTTTAGATTCACAAATATTAGAATATAAAAACACAAATAAAAATGAATGCAACTTTTGCAAAAGTAATCATAAATTACAAGTTGACCACATATTACATTTTGACGTAATCGCTTTTAATTTTATAAATATAATGAGTTGCAATAATATACCAAATACATTTATTGAAAAAAATGATGGAACTCATCGAAAGACCTTTATTGATGATGATATTGAATTTAAAAATAAATGGATAGAATATCACCAAAATAATGCAACATTACGAATATTATGCCAATCATGTAATTTGAAAAGAAGCAAATCAACAATTAAATATTCTACGTTTCAATAATTTTAATTCCAAAATAACACCATTTGTCTCTTAAATCAGGATTGTCTTTTTTCTTATATTTTTTTTTCATTATATTCATTGAATTTAATTCGTGTTCTATGTTTTTACTATCATAATCAACTAGTAGTGACTTTATACTGTGTACTGTTAATACATCATTGTCATCAAGTGTAATATTATAATGGCGTTTTATCGCAGTTATTAATGTATCATTATTTGTAATGCATAATTTATTTTTATTTGTAATGCATAATTTATTTTTATCATCTCTTATCTTGCAATTTATATAACCACCTTTGTAATAATTGCCATTAATATTTTTACCAAGTTTCCCAAGGTCTTTACAGTATTTAAATCCTAAACAACTCATTTGATTGCGAATATAGTTAGAATCAAATCCACTCAATTCTATTATTTTTTCTTGTGATAATCGTTCATTTTGACTTATTTCTATATTCTCATCAAACCATAATTTATATTTATTATTAATTAACGCTTCGGATGAATTTTGCAATTTATAATTAAGTTTATCGGCATATTTTACTATTAAATCCCAAGTTTCATTCATATATTTTTCTTTTAATAATTTATATTCATCATTAGGTTTTTGTAAAACTTCATTCTCAGCCAATGGAGTAAATTCGTTATTATCACAGTTATTATTCTTAAGATTAATATATATCGTATCAATCATATTTCTATAATTACCTTCAAAATATTCAGTTCCAATATCCTTTCGTTGTATATATTTATCTTTAAATATTGATATGAGTTGAGTTTCACTATTTTTACAATCATTACAAATCATTTGAAACAACAAAATTGAACCCTTTGGATATTGATTAAACCTTCCAAGATTTTCTTTTTTTGTCATTCCAATTTTATAAATATTTTCATTAGTTTTTATAAACTCTCGTTCTTGCAATAAATAGATATATTCTGTCATATAAATATATCTATTATATGTTTTTATATACTTTGATATCAAATTAATAAAGCATTCCATTTAAGTTCAAACAATATAAATAGAAATCTCTGATACAACCAAGAATGAAAACCATTGAAATAACATTGGAGGACAATGATGCAACAACAATCCAAGAATTTATGAATGAGATTCCCCAAAATGGCAAATACTGGGCACTAATGCTAGGTATATTGGCTTACCAGAAGTTGCAACCACACGCGTCCAGAGGCGAGTATCCACTAAGTCGCTCAGATGGTAATAAATTATTGGATCACTTGGAGGATTTGTATCAGCACATGGTGGAAGAAACAAAGGAACAAACAATATAAGCGTATATTATCAATAAGTGCAATGAATATTGGTAATATATTGTTATCAGCATCTGCAATAGGTTCTCTGTACTTGTTTGCAAAATCAAGTGAAAGACTTGAGTTGTATTGGTTTCATTATAAGTATATGCCAGTATCACAGAGACCAAAGTATAAATATTTGAATAAACCGTATCTATCAATATGGAGCGAACACGCATTAATAACAATGCTATATTGGTATCAGTGTTATAAGTTATTAAATGCAACAAAGCCTCTGATCAAGGATGTATAAAAACGATTAATATAAAACAATGTTATATATTAATAAATAGAATGAGCATACTCAATGGAATATTATTGTCAGGACTATCATATGGCTCTGTTTATTTGTTTGCAACATCGTGCGACCATATAAATACTTATTGGAATTATTACTATAGTTTGCCAGTTTGGTTAAGACCACGCTACAAATACATTAATCCATTGTTAATATTAAATGGTATAGTATTGTGGGTCTCTGGTTCTATGTTTGGTTTTGTGTGTTATAAGGCATTAACAATGCAATAAATTATAAAATTGATTAATATTAGCACTATTGTAATTATAGTTATAAACAAAATGAGTATGATTAATGGAATATTGTTATCAGGACTTGCGTATGGTTCACTGTATTGGTTTGCAACATCGTGCGACCAAATAAATACTTACTGGAATTATTACTATTGTATGCCAGTCGGTCAAAGACCACGATACTGCTATTTAAATCCGGTGTTAATAATCAATGGGGCAATAGTATGGATCTCTCTAGTTGGGTTTAGTATTAGCTTAATTGCATTAACCATGGAATTAACAAAAGAATAAAGCATCGAGACCAGAGATTTTTAATAGTGGTTGCACTACGTGCAACGCGGGGGCGAAGCCCCCGGCGGGCCGAAGGCCCGCGCCGAGCGGAGCGAGGCTATTGACTGCATATTATGCTAAGGAGTTGTGTATTGTAATGTAAATGTATTACACTACAGTGTCGCTTACTGGGCTCTTACCATACTGTAAACGATGATCTATTCCCCTTACCATATGTGGTAAGCAACATTACGCATATACACAACGACAATTCCCTTACCATGTATGCAGTGGTCTCTGACGACCCGACACCAAGTCCTGACACTGACGTTTGGTGCGGGTTCAAATATTCGCATCCGAAAACGTCTAAACACGTTGTGTGTTGCATTGCGATACATCGCAACGGAATTTCACGATTTTTATGCTCTGGCTTGCCAGATATACATACGTATAGCATAAAAATCGTGAAATTCCGTTGCGATGTATCGCAATGCAACACACAACGTGTTTAGACGTTTTCGGATGCGAATATTTGAACCCG
>JACCEA012114066.1_pt1 | contig 75925 bp, 93 predicted proteins | sample 7449851 | NCBI WGS metagenome assembly JACCEA01 (sample SAMN15323453, study PRJNA562643) | freshwater metagenome | isolation source: river surface water | place: USA:Blue River Watershed | collected 2017-08-18 | reverse complement strand
CTTCTTTCCAAATTTCAAATAAAAGATTTTGACCAAAAGATTGTTTCACTAATTCATTACGAAAAATATACACCACTTTGCTTAACCATTTCTTCGACATAAGAATATTCAAAATCTTTCCTTGCACTCTAGTTTTTAATAAGTAAGCAAAGAATTTTTGGTTTTTTTCTATATTATTTATTAAATCGCGCTCTTCAACATATATACTTTTTAATATTGTATATTTTAAAAGATAAAAATTCTTTTTATTTTGAATTTTTTCTTGAATCATTTTACATATTGCTAAATCTGAAGAATTTAATAAGGTAAATAAAAAAATTTCTGGTGTAAGTATCGGCGTTTTAAATAATTTTACAGCAGTAATCATTGATTTTTTAAAAAGAAAATTAAGATCATCAGAAAAAATATAATTTTCTTGTTGAAAATTTTTATTTTTAAAAAATTCTTTAAATATAGACTCTAAAGACCTTTCTTCGATCTCTTCGTCTAAATTTTCATTTTTAATAAAAGAATAATCATCTTTATCTTGGTTAAATATAGATTTTAAGGTTATACCAGAATTTGCTAAAATTTCTTTACAAGAATTTGATGTTAGAAGAAAAGAAAGAAAAATATCATTAGAATCAAGGTGGTTTGTATTTAAACTATTTTTTTCATATTTACATTGTCTAGCATTTATTAAAATTTGAATCAAATCTTGAGAAAAAAAATCAGAAAAAGTATTTAAATTAGCAAAATAGTCAATAATATTATATACGCGAATTCTTCGACGTTTTTCTTTTTTTATTAGTTTGACTTTTAAAACAGCAGGATTTTTGAAAGTAGAAAGCATAAAAATTTTAATATATTAAAAATAATTTTAAAGAGAAAATAAGAAAATGTCTAGTTTTAAGTCGTTTTGATAATTTAAATATTATATGCTAAAATATCATTATAAGAACTTAGTTAAAAACACTATGGCAACTAACAAAATATCAAAAAATTTGATCAAAATTGTTGAAGAAAAATATTTAAAAGAAGAAAAAAAATTAAATGTTGGTGATATAATTAAATTAGCCTATCTTATTCCCGAAGGAAATAAAGAAAGAACCCAGTTATACGAAGGAGTTATTATTTGTATTAAAAATAAAGGGTTAGGAAAAAGTATGACAATTCGTAAAACTGTACAAGGAATAAGTCTTGAACAAAATTTTCCAATTCATTCACCTAAAATTAGTTCAATTATAGTAAAACAATCATCCATAGTTAGAAGAGCTAAATTATACTTTTTAAGAAAATTATCTGGAAAAGCAAGTAAATTAAAACGCAAAGCTTTTTAAAATAATTAAAAAAAAATAAAGCACCCAGCTGGGTTCGAACCAGCGACGTTCTATAAGAAAATGGATTATGAGTCCAGTGCCTTCAACCACTCGGCCATAGGTGCTAAATTGGAATCAATGAGTTTTGAACTCATGTGCATAAAAATTTTATATTTTATGTCAATTCAAAAAGATCCCGTTAAATTATAATTATATGTTATAATTATTAAAAATATTCAATGTAAAATAATTATAACATAAAAGATAAAAATTGAAAAATGCGAAATTATTTCATTAAGGCATTTGCTTTTTCAACAACCTCATCAATAGAACCAACTAGATAAAAAGCTTGTTCAGGTAATAAGTCAAACTCACCATCCAAAATCTTTTGAAATCCTTTTACAGTTTCAGTTAAAGGAACATATTTTCCTGGAGATCCTGTAAAAACTTCAGCTACAAAAAATGGTTGTGATAAAAATCTTTCAATTCTTCTTGCTCTTGCCACTGTAAGTCTATCTTCTTCAGATAACTCATCAATTCCTAAAATAGCAATAACTTCTTGTAATTCTTTGTATTTTTGAAGAGTTTGACGAACTCTTTGAGCAGTTTTATAGTGAACTTTTGAAACAATATTTGGTTGTAACATGCTGCTATTTGATTGAAGAGGATCAACAGCTGGATAAATACCTTTAGATGCTAATTCACGTGATAAAACAGTAGTAGCATCAAGATGTCTAAAAACATTTGAAGGTGCTGGATCTGTTAAGTCATCAGCAGGTACATAAACAGCTTGAATTGAAGTAATTGAGCCTTGTTTAGTAGATGTAATTCGTTCTTGAAGTTCCCCAACTTCTGTTGATAAAGTTGGCTGATATCCCACAGCTGAAGGCATACGACCTAATAAGGTTGAAACTTCTGAACCAGCTTGAACAAAGCGGAAAATATTATCAATAAATAATAAAACGTCTTGTTTATTTTTATCACGGAAATATTCTGCCATAGTTAAAGCAGTTAATGCTACACGCATTCTAGCTCCAGGTGGTTCATTCATTTGACCATATACAAGAGCTACTTTTGAATTTTCTAAGTTAGATTCATCAATAACTTTTGATTCTTTCATTTCAGCGTATAAGTCATTTCCTTCACGTGTTCGTTCCCCTACACCAGCAAAGACTGATACACCACCATGTTCTTTGGCAATATTATTGATTAATTCCATAATTAAAACCGTTTTTCCAACTCCTGCACCACCGAATAATCCAATTTTTCCTCCTCGGCGATATGGAGCTAAAAGATCTACAACTTTAATTCCAGTTTCAAAAATACTAGGTTTTGTATCTAATTCGCTAAAATCTGGAGCTGAACGATGAATTGAATAAAATTCTGTTGATTCTGAAGGACCGCATTCATCAACTGGCTCTCCTAAAACATTAAAAATTCTACCAAGAGTTTTTTTCCCAACAGGAATAGAAATTGATTTTTTTTTATCAATAACACTATCACCCCTTTTTAATCCTTCTGTTGAAGTCATACAAATGGCGCGAGCTTTATTTTCTCCAATTAAATATTGCACTTCTGCAATAATTTTCTCTCCAGAAATCTCTTTTGTAACTTCTAAGGCATTATAAATTTTTGGTAATTCCCCTTCAGGGAATTCAACATCTATAACTGGGCCAATAATTTGTGTAACAAAACCGTTCATAGTAAAATGAAAACAATATAATCTAAAAGCTATTCACCGAATTTCAAGCAAATTCTATGCATTAAATTCTTCCTGTATTTTTCAGCCAATTCCAAGCTTCTATATAAGAATTAGGATCAAGTTTTACAACTTTTGTCCAATAAAAACTAGCCTTTTGTAAAAGAGATTCGGATAGAGCATAGGATTCTTTTTCTGCAGCTTTTATACCTTGATAATGATAAATAACTGCAATATTATTTAAAGCAGATGAAAAATTAGGATTAATAAAGAGACTAAAATAGTAGTATTTTAAGGCTTTCAAATAATCTCCATTTTTTGAATAAATTAAGCCAATGTTATACAAAATAATACTGCGATCATATAAGTCTTCTTCTAATTGTAAAGCTTGGTAATAGTTATTTAAAGCCTCAGCATATTCTCCTTCATCTTGAGCTGATAATCCATTTAGATAAAAAGAAAAAGCTTGTTTTTCTTGTTTGCTAGCAGGAAAAACCCTTAACAAAACATCTGCAAGAATTGTAAAGCTTTTATCAATAAAATTGTTGTTGTTTCGAACTTTTCTCATTTTTCAATTTTTTCAGCATAAAAAATATGCTAGACATTTACACAAGCTGTAAAAGGTAATAATCCAAACATTCTGGCACGTCGAATTGCTTTTGCCATTTTTCGTTGTTGATATTGTTTAATACGTGTTTTTCTACTAGCTTTAATTTTCCCAGATTTTGAGACAAATGCTTTAATTAGTTTTACATTTGTAAAATCAATTATATTTTTATATTTTCGTAGTAGTAAAACATATCGTAAACTTTTTTGAAGTCGAAATTTCTCTTTTCTAGATAAAACATATTTATGACGTAGAGATTTAAGACTTTGGCTCCAATTAATTCTCTTTTTTTTAGTAACTGCGGGTTTTTCTTTTCCGTTGGATTTTTTTTTAATAGATGTTATCATATAAATTATTTAATTTCTTTATGAATTGTTCGAAGATTACAATATTTACAATATTTTGCCAATTCTAATTTATCAGTAGTAGTTCTTCGATTTTTTGAAGTTAAATAACGCGAAACCCCTTGAGATCGCTTATTTTTATTTTCTCTACATTTTGAGCACTCTAGTGTTACGTATACACGAGGTCCTTTTGATTTTGCCATGATTTGCTTTTTTAAATTTATAAAGATATTATAGCATTATAAAAGCAATTTCGTCGAAAAAATTAGATAGATTATTTTTTAATAATGTGATATTATATGATCGAAGAAAAAAATTAATATGAACAAAAAACAAAAAAATAAAAAAAATATTAAGATTAATCTGCGAAATCGATTAATTAATCGCCGATATAAATCAACTATTAAAAGCTTAAGTAAAAGTTTAAAAAAACTTTCAAAAGAATGGCAAAAAGAAGAAATCGAAGGCAAGAAAAATGAACAAAAAGAACTTATTGAGTCTCAAAAAAATCGATTCTTCAGTTTTGTTGACAAAGCAGTTAAAAAAAATATTTTTCATAAAAATAAAGCTGCAAGAAAAAAATCCAGAATGATTAAACTATTAAAACATAATTCAAGCTTTTAAATTGTACAAATTTTTTGTACAATTTTTGAAAGTTTAGTATCTAACTAACATATAAAGTATAAGAATTTTCAAAAAATAAATTTTTTATTTTTTCTATACTTAGTACTCTTTCTTTTCATATTCCTATTAAATTTTGATTTCATTAAAAATAAAATGACAAAAATATATTTAGAAAACCTTTCAGATTTGGCAGAAAGTCAACGTCTTAGCTATTTTAATTTTTTATATAAAGGAATTTCAGCGGAATTAAGATTGCTGAATAATCCTTTTAAAAGTCGTAAACGTAAGAAAATAGAAATGGAAGAAATTTCCAGAAACTTAAATGAAAAGAAAGTTTTAGAATTAATCAAAGATGAAGGAGATATTTATATTTCTCCCAACAGAATTAAAATAAGAGGTCCGCATTTAGATTTTCAATCTGCTTTATTCAGTCGTTTAACGTATTCTGTTCAAGTCTTTGTAAAACTTTATTACAGTCCAACTTTAGAGAAACTCAATGAAATTAAGCATCAAAGAAAAAAACAAAAAGCATTAAAAAAATATTTATTAAACCGAAAATTTAAAATTGAACAAGATATTTTATTAGCTGAAGTTCCCTTGATAACGGATGAAGGTAGTTTTTTAATTACAGGAGTTGAAAGAATTGTTGTTAACCAAATTATAAGAAGCCCTGGTGTTTATTTTCGAAAAGAATACGGTACTTCTGTAGTTAAACCAAAAGTAATCTATACAGCAACCATTATCTCAGATAGAGGAATTTGGTTAAAAATGATATTACATGAAAGACCTAATATTCTTCCTTATCTTAAAGAAGGTAAACGACAATATGGATCTAAACTTTTTGATCATGTTTATTTTTTATTAAATGATTTAAGAGGAAAATCTGCTTTATCAACAGCTTCTAGTATACTTAATAAGGAATTTACAGAGGTAGATGAAGAAGAAGAAAAAAACAAATTTTCTATATTTCGTTTTTTTGAATATTTTTATATTAGTTATGATGAAATTTTTGATACTTTAAATTATCCTGAAACTTTTAAAGAAAAAGAAGAATTTATATTAAATGAGCTAAGAGATGAGCTTCATCCTGAAACCCGATCTTTAATATCAAAGACTTTTTATGATAAAAAAGTTGGTTATTTCTCTTTAGGAGAAATTGGTCGATTTAAAATGAATAAAAGATTAGGTCTTAATTTAACGAAAGAAATTACTTATGTAACCGGCTTAGATTTTTTACTAATTTTAGATAAATTATTTGAGTTAAAATATCGTAATATTCCCATGGATGAAATTGATCATATAAAAAATAAGCAAATTCGTTCTGCGGGTGAATTTTTACGAATGCAATTACGAATAGGTATTAATAAATCCTTTGAACCTATCACTGATATGCCTCTATGGTCATCAGCACCAGATGTAAGATATGAACCAGAATCTATTAGTGATGAAGATAAAGAAGCCGTTGTGAATCGTCGCTTTTTTGAGCCATATATAATTTCTAGCTGTATGAAAGAGTTTTTTAAAACTAGCCAACTTTCTCAGTTTATGGATCAAATTAATCCATTATCAGAAATTACTCAAAAAAGAAAAGTGAGTGTATTTGGACCAAATGGATTAAAAAGGGATAGCATCAGCATTCAAGTACGTGATATTCATCCTAGTCAATACGGTAGATTATGTCCTGTAGAAACACCAGAGGGAGAAAATGCTGGTTTAATCACTTCAATAGCTATGCATTCCAGAATGTCTTATTTAGGATGGTTAGAAGCACCTTATTATTTTATTGAAAATGAAAAAGTAAATCGAAAAGGTAGCTTTGTTTATTTAAACCCCGAACAAGAATCAAAAGCAAAAGTTGCTTTTTGTGATACTGCACTTTTAAGTAATCAAATTGTTCAAAAAGAATTATTATCTATGAAAGAAGATAGTTCTTTTACAGTTCGTAAAAGAAAAGATCTTTCCTTTTTAACTACTTCTCCTTTACAGCTTTTATCAATAGCTACAAGTTTAATTCCTTTTATTGAGCATGATGATGCAAATAGAGCATTAATGGGATCAAATATGCAACGTCAAGCTGTACCTTTACTTTGTCCTCAAAAAGCAATTGTAGGTACAGGATTTGAAAGTGCAGCTTTATTGGATTCTGATATGGTTATAAAAACATATGCAGAAGGATATGTTAAAGAAGCCAATGCTTTCTTTATTGATATTTTCGATAAAGAAAATCAATGTGTTCGATATTTTTTACAAAAATATTCGCGATCAAATCAAGAAACTTCTTTAAATCAAAAACCTTGTGTTTGGCAAGGAGAAAAAATTTTTTCTGGGCAAATTATTGCGGATGCTGCTAGTAGTATTGATGGAGAATTAGCATTGGGAAGAAATTTAACCATTGCTTATATGCCTTGGGAAGGTTATAACTATGAAGATGCTATTGTTTTAAATGAACGACTAGTTACTGATGACTGTTTATCATCTATTCATATTGAAGAATTTGAAACAGTCGTCCCTGAATTTTTTGAGCGTGATTATCAAAGATTTGAGTATATTACAAAATTATCCCAAAAAGATCAACAATCACTAGATAAAAATGGTATTGTTCAAATTGGTACCTATGTTAGTGATAATGATATTTTATTCGCTAATCTTGTTGATAATACTAATGATTTAACACCAGAAAGAAAACTTGAATTAGCAATTAAGAATCAAAAACAATCATTAAAAGATATTTCTTTTAGAGTGCCGGCAGGTTCTGAAGGGCGAGTTGTTGAAATAAGAATTTTTCCTTCTTCTTATGCTATCTTTTCTCGAAAACCTATGCATTATAAAAATCTTCTGATGCAAAATAAAAATCGTTTTGAATCATTTTTAAAAGAAAAAATAGCATTTAAACAAAGTATAGCTCATATTAATGATAAAAAAGCTATATGTCATTTTGCTTCAAAAAAGGTAAAATTATTGAGAAAACGAAAAGAAATTCTTGATAAAAAACGAGCAGAAGAACATAAGAAAAGACAAGCAGACGAAGAAGTACAAGAAAGAGAAAATGAATTGTTTTATAGTTTTTATAAATGTTTTGAAAAAGATATATTGCATATTTTATTAAGACACCTATTAAAGTCTAGACGAAAAAGAATGCGAATAGAAAGCAATATGATTGTTGCGCAAAAAGATGCAAGAGAAAAACAAGAGTCTATTAAAGCTAATTCATATAAAGTTAATTCTCTGCAAAAGGAAGACTATTCTTTATACTTGGGAGATGTTTTTAGTGTAAGTGATAAAAAACAAACAAAAAAATTAAGATTAAAAGAAAAAAAGAAATTTCAATCAATAGATGAGTTTTCAGCTCCATTAGACTTAGATAATGACTTTTTCTCCTCTCAATTGGAAGAATATTTTGACGCATCAACAAAAATTCGATTTTATATTGCTCAAACAAGAAAAATAGAAATAGGTGATAAATTGGCCGGTCGACATGGAAATAAGGGAATTATTTCTAGAATTTTGCCTCGTCAAGATATGCCTTTTTTACCTAATGGAAAAAGTATTGATATAATTTTCAATCCACTTGGTGTTCCTTCTCGAATGAATGTTGGTCAACTTTTTGAAGCTTTATTAGGTTTAGCTGGCGAAAATTTAGGAAAAAGATTTAAAGTTCAAGCTTTTGACGAAATTTATGGTGAAGAGGCTTCTAGAATTTTAATTACTCAAAAATTAAAAGAAGCTGCAGTAAAAACAAATATAGATTGGTTATTTTCAAATGTTTCACCAGGAAAAATATTATTACGTGATGGAAGAACAGGACATTATTTTGATAATGCTATTGCTGTAGGAAAAACCTATATCTTAAAACTTATTCATTTAGTCGAAGATAAAATTCACGCTAGAGATACAGGTCCTTATTCAATGATAACGGAACAACCATTGGGTGGAAAAGCCTTACAAGGAGGACAAAGGTTAGGAGAGATGGAAGTATGGGCTCTTGAAGCTTATGGGGCATCTTATAATTTACAAGAGCTTTTAACTCTTAAATCTGATGATATAGAAGGTAGAAACGACATGTATGAGGCTATTTTAACTGGTGATCCGAAACCAAGACCATCTATTCCTGAGACTTTTCTTGTTTTGATTCGAGAGCTAAATGCTCTTGGTTTAGATTTTTCTCTTAAAAAACTTAATATGGGAGAAAATGTGCCAGAACTTGCTGATGAAATTAGTGATGACATTCATGATATTTTCCAAACTATTGAAAAACGTTTAAAGTTAAATGCTTTATATGGTCGAAAAAAATATGCGATCTTACCACTTCCTAAAAAAAATCTTGAAAAAGAAAAGAAAGAAAAATTCTTAAAATATGAAGAAGAAGAATTAATGCAAGAATTAATTGAAAGCGAAGATTTTTCTTTTGATTTTAAGCTGGAACTTTGGAAAGAAAGAGATAGAAAAAGAGAAGAAATTCTAAAGAAAGAAGAAAGCACAATAAGTTCAAAAAAAGAGAAAGAAATAGATTATTGTGATCTTTTTGAAATTGAAAAAAATAAAGAGGAAGATAAGGAAGGAAATAAAGAGGATGAACAAAATGCCAAAAAAACAGAATCAAAATCAAACGGAGAAGGAGAAAGAAAAACAACGTCTAAAAAAGAAAGAGCCAAAAAAGAAGCAGATGGATCTAATGGATCAGATGATGCAGGAAGAATTAGCAGAATTGGAAGAGGAGGAGAAAAAACAGAAGGAGAAAGAACAGAAAGAAAAACTAGAAAAACGAAAGAAAAACTTTGAAGATCCTGATTTTCTAGAAAAACTTTTCTTAAAAGAAAATAATTTAACTGAAAGTGAATTAAAAGTCGAATTAGATAAATCTCGACTTTTAAATTTATCTTTCGATTATTTAAAGCTAAATGTTGCTTCCGCTGAAAAAATGAGAAAGTGGGCAGAACGCAAAATGCCCAATGGATATATTCTTGGTGAAGTCTCAAATGCTGATACTTTGAATTATCGATCTTTTCAACCTGAAAGAGGTGGTTTATTTTGCCAAGAAATTTTTGGACCTGTTACTAGTTGGATGTGTGAATGTCGAAAATATAGTGGAATTTTACTTGAAAAAATCTGTGAAGATTGTGCCGTAGAATTAACCGAAACTCGCGTTAGACGATATCGAATGGGCTTTGTAAATTTAGGAGTTCCAATTCCACATTTTTGGTATTTTAGTGGAACACCAAATTATCTTCTTATGATTTTATCAGTATTATTTGCTGGATCAGAAGAAGATGGGGAAGAAAGGTTTAAAAAATCACATATCGAAGAAGTTATATATTATGCTAATGGAGCTGATAATATTAACGACACAAATCTGTTTTATCCATATACTATTTATGATGATAAGATGGACTATAAAGATTTGATGAAACTTGATATTACTTCTTACTTAGTTAGATTAAATCGTGGGTTTAGACGAGGAGGTGATGTAATAATTGAAAGCTTAAAGGATATTGATATGGAGTCATCCATTTTGAGTATTCGAGCTCTTATAGGAGAGGGAGGAAGAAACATGCCTAGTCATCCCATTCGTAAAATCAGAATTTTTGAAAATTTTTTAGCAACAAAAACTGAGCTTAGTTCAATAGTTTTAACAGTTATTCCTATATTACCTCCAACTTTACGTCCATTAGTTGAAGTTCAAGATTCTCGATTAGTTAGTGCCGATGCTAATGAATTATATCGAATGTTATTAATTCGAAATTATCGAGCATACTCTGCTATCTATTTGGATTTCATGCCAGATCTTGTAACCTGTCAAAGTCGAAAACTATTGCAAGAAGCTGTCGATTGCCTTATTGATAATGCTCGCGTAGCGCCAAACAAAGTTTATACTGTAAATGATCGAGCTTTAAAAGGTTTAACCGAAGCTTTAGAAGGAAAACAAGGACGATTTCGCCAAAATTTATTAGGAAAACGAACGGATTATTCAGCTCGATCTGTAATTGTTGTAGGACCAGGTTTAAGATTAAATCAATGTGGTTTACCTTATGAAATTGCCGTTAAACTTTTTTATATTCATTTAAACAAAATGCTAATGGATATTTTACCTGAGAAATTGCAACGAACACAAATTGTAAATAAATTTATCAAAGGAAAAAAGATTTTTGTATGGCGTCTTTTAGAAATTTTGTTAAATCAAAATACAATTCTTTTAAATAGAGCTCCAACTTTACATAAATTTGGTATCCAAGCTTTTAATCCTATTCTTATTTTAGGACAAGCAATTCAATTACATCCTTTAGTATGTACAGGATTTAATGCCGATTTTGATGGGGATCAAATGGCTGTTCATTTGCCTTTAACTGTGCGTGCACAATTTGAAGCTGAAGCGTTAATGAGACCATCTAGCAATATTCTATCTCCTGCAAATGGAGAAGTTATTTTAAAACCAAGTCAAGATATGGTTATTGGTTCTTATTATTTAACTTTAATGCTTAAATCAAAAGAATCTACTATTAAAGGATATTTTGGATCAGAACAAGCAGCTTTAGATTCATATTATGGACAAAAAATTCCTCTTCATCAAAAAATTTTAGTAAAATATGACTTAAAAAATCGATTAAGATTTAAGAAAAATGAGTTAATTATTGCTCAAGAAATAGAAAGTTTAAGTAAAAGTAAAATAAAAATATTCAAAGTTTTAAAAGCCAGAAAAAATGCTGAAAAACTTTATTTAATAACAAATCTTGGTTTGATTGTTGCTTATCATATAAGCGAAGATTTTTATGTATTAAAAGAGCTATACCTTGAAACGACTGTTGGACGATTAGTTTTTACAGATACTCTTAAATTAGCACTTGAAAAAGCAAATTTAGATGAATAATATGATCCTTACAAACACCTTAACAAAAAAAGCATTAGAGCTTATAATTAAAGAATATTTTTCAAAATTTGGTTCGATGTACTCTTGTGTTATGCTAGATTCTCTAAAATTTTTAGGCTTTTCTTATGCAACACAAGGAGGAATCTCAATTAGTATCGAAGATTTAAAAACACCAGAAGTTAAAGAAGAGGTTTTAAATGAAACCGAAAGTTATATTGAACAAATTAGTAATGATTGGTACTCAGGAAAAGTGTCAGAAAATGAACGTTTCCAGGGAATTATTAATCAATGGACATATGCTACTGAATCTTTAAAAAATAGAATTGTTGCTTATTATCAACAATTTGATCCAACCAATAATTTATATATTATGGCTTTTTCTGGAGCTCGCGGAAATATGTCACAAGTTCGACAACTTATCGGAATGCGAGGATTAATGTCGGATCAAGAAGGAAATATTATTGATTTACCAATTCAAAAAAACTTTCGTGAAGGGCTTAGCTCTCTTGATTATTTAATTTCTGCATATGGAGCCAGAAAAGGTGTAGTGGATACTGCTTTAAAAACAGCAGACTCTGGTTATTTAACTAGAAGATTAATTTATGTAGCTCAAGATTTAATTATTCGAGATGTTGATTGTAAAACACAACGAGGTTTATTTATTGATAATAATACAAATGTTCCTTCTAACCTTATAGGTCGCTATTTATTATCCTCTCAAGAACATTCTGAAGAAATTCAAGACTTATTTGATAAAGTTATAGATGAATCAACTCTTGATCGTCTGGAAAAAATTCCAAATTTAAAATTTAGTATTCGTTCCCCTTTAACTTGTGATTCGACTTTTTCTCTCTGTCAAAAATGCTATGGATGGGACTTATCAAAGAATAATCTTATTTCTTTAGGTGAAGCTATTGGAATTATTGCAGCTCAATCTATTGGTGAACCTGGAACGCAGCTTACTATGAGGACCTTCCACACTGGAGGAATTTTTACAAGTGAACTTGTTGATCAGAATAGAGCTCCTTTTTCGGGTCAATTTTCTTTTGTCGATTCATCTCAATTAGATCGTTTGCTTATATGCAGAACTCCTGAAGGTGTTATAGCAAAAAAAACAGAGCAAAATATTGCTATGAAAATTTTAACTTGGCAGGGAAAAGAAGAAATTTTTGATATTCCTGGCCAATCCTATTTATATAAAACAATTCCAGGCTTTCTTAAAAAAGGGGAACTAATAAGCGAAGCTCTAACAAATTCCAGTAATCTGGGTCTTAAAAGACTAAAAGCTGTTCATAGCCCAATTGAAGGACAAATTACCTTTCAAGATTTAAAAAGTAAAAAGATTGATTTTAAAAATTTAAAAATTTGTACCAAAGAAAGTTCTTTATGGATTCATTCAGGAAAATTTCTAGCTTTTCCAAAACAAGCGAAATTAAATCCTAAAAATTCAAATTTTCTTAATAGCGATAAGAGCATTGCAAAACTTAAGGTTATTTCACCTATTTCAGGGTTTTTACACTTAGAAAAATCAAGACTAACTATTTTTCAAGATCGAAAAAAAATTGAGCTTAGGTTTAACGGCTTTGACTTTCCCGCTATTCGTCAAAATCATATTCAAATTAAAATTAATAGTCTTTCAAAAAATTATCAATTCGTTGATCTTTTTAGTATTTTAGCTTATTTTTACTTTATTCCTAAGCTTAAAGAAAAAGTTTATAGTTTTACATCCTTTTTCAAAAATAATTTGAAATCTTTCTTTTTTATAACAGAAGCAGATGTTTTTGAAATGTCTTTTGATGAGTTTCGAAAAGATTATCATTCTTTACAGTTAAAATCTCTTTTAACTCCAAATCAAAAAATTAGCAAAAATTTAATAAATAAAGAATCGGGAATTTTAATTAAAAAGGATGGATTGCGTTTAACTTTTCAAAAGGTTTTTCCTATTTTTTTAAATAATGGAAGTCTAATTAATCAGCAAGATGGAAATTTTATTTGCCAGAATGATATTTTGGCATATTCGGTAAATTATCGACAACAAACAAAAGATATTGTTCAAGGTTTACCTAAAGTTGAAGATATAATTGAGGCAAGGCCACCTGAAAAACCTTGCTTCTTAATGCCTTATCCAGTTATCATTGTCAAACTTATAGGATTAGATGAAAGAGAATTAGAAGAATTAAATGAGGAAGATAGATTAAAAAGTTTAATTAGTGATGATAATTCTTTGACTATTTCTCATAAATACAAAACAATAAGTTCTAATACCTCTTATTTTAGTTATCGAATAGTTAAAAAGGAAGTTTCTTCTTTTGAAAAGAAAAAAGGGAAAATGAAAGGCAAAGATGATGATTTTATTACACCTCCAGGAACAGTAATTTCATTAGGAAATTCTCTTATTAGAAGGAATCGAAACGAAAATTTTATTGCTAAAGAACTAGGAATGTCCAAAAGGAGATTATATTTAAGGCAAGATTTACCTCATATGTCATTAGTTGAAATTGTTGAAGGTATAACGGAAGGATTGGTAAACCCTCATGATTTAATTAGATGTCTTTCTATATGGCATAAAAACCTTGAAGATAGTGTCTCTAGAGGTTGTAAAACTGCTTTAGTTCGTTTTCAATTAATTTTAGTAAATTCTGTTCAAGGTGTTTATTCTTCCCAAGGCGTAGATATTTCAAGTAAGCATATTGAAGTAGTAGCACGCCAAATGACGAATAGAGCACGCGTTTTAGAAGCTTCCTATCATTTACCTTTTTGCTCTAGAGAAATTATTAAGTTCGCTTCAGCTTTTCAAATCGCAAAAGTTTTAGAAGATTCAAATTTAAGCAAAAATTTTTATTTTGATTTTGAGCCTATAGTTTTATCTTCTACTGCAGCTTCTTTAAGTAAATCTGGCTTTTTAGCAGCTGCAGGTTTTCAAGAAACAAAACGAGTTTTGACCAGAGGAGCTTTAGAAGGACATAAAGATTGGCTGAGAGGGTTAAAAGAATGTATAATTACTGGTAGACTTATACCTGCTGGAACTAGCTTTTTGGCTTATAAAAGCTATTTAGATACTATCATTTTTTATAAAGATGAAGAAAAAGTCGAAGATGAAGAAATAAAAGATAATAAAATCAAAGCGAAAGAAGCCGAGGAAATAATTATAGAAGAGCAAAAAGATTTTGGTCAATTACTTGCTGAAAGCTTACCAAGAGATCAAAGTTTTTCGAATGAGAAAAAAATAAAGGTGGTGAAAAAAATTGCAAATATATATCGAAATAAAATATTAAAAAAAACAACGGAAAGAGAAGAAAAAAATGAGTGAACAAATCGAAGAAAAAAGAAAAAAATTAGAAAGCCTTGCTAAAGGCTTTGTAAAAGCAAATATTCATTATGGACATAAAGCAAAAGAATGGAATCCAAAAATGGCACCTTATATTTCTCAAGAAAAAGATGGATATCATTATATTGATTTACTAAAGAGTTGTAAATTACTAAAAGTTGCTTCCAATTTTCTTCAAGCAAGAGCCAAAGAATCTGCCAAATTTTTATTTGTAGGTACCACTCGAAGTGCAAGTCCATTAGTTCGTAAATATGCGGAAAAAATTGATGCATATTATGTAAATTATCGATGGTTAGGAGGAATGTTAACAAATTGGCCTACATTACAAAAACGTATTGAAAGATTACGAGAATTAGAAGAATTTGAATCAAATAAAGGAAAATTAATTATTTCTAAAAAAGACTATAGCGCACAAAAAAAAGAATTAGAAAAATTACGAAAATTATTTGGCGGTATCAAAGATATGAAAAGATTACCTGATGTAGTAATTTTTACTAATCAATTAAAAGATTCATTAGCTATTCAAGAATGTATGAAATTGGGAATTGCATCAGTAAGCATTGTTGATACAAATTGTGATCCCGATTTAATTCCTTATCCTATTCCAGCAAATGATGATTCTGCTTCTTCAATTTCTTTTATTTTAGAAAATCTTATTGAAGCTATTAAAGAGGGACGTGAAGCTAGCTATAATAAAGAAAATAAAAATAATTTATAAAAATTTTTTGAAATTTGTTTATTCTTTAAAACTTGCATTTCTTTTTTCTAAAATTAGAAAAAAGAAAACCTAAGAGAATTTAAATATGCAAACATTAGCCTTATCTAAAATTGAAGTAGGGTCACATTTTTATATTCATATAAGAGATGGCTTCCATTTACATGGTGAAACAGTTTTTGTTTCTCTTTTAGTGGTTAGCTTTTTAAGTATTTTCTTTTTTGTTGGAACTCGTAATTTACAAAAAATTCCTGGAGGTCTTCAAAATGTATTAGAAATTCTTTATGAATTAGTAAAAGGTATTGCTTTTACTCAATTAGGACCTTCTTATTACAATCGATTTTTACCTTTTATTGCTACAGTTTTCTTTTTTGTCCTTGGTTCAAATTGGGCAGGTGCTCTTATTCCTTGGAAATTAATTGAATTATCAGAAGGAGAGCTTTCTGCTCCAACTAATGATATTAATACAACTGCTTGTTTAGCAATTTTAACTTCAATTACATACTTTACTGCTGGCTTTCAAATTAAAGGTTTAAAATATTTTCAGCGTTATATTAAACCTAGTGTATTCTTATTACCAATTAATATTATTGAAGATTTTACAAAACCATTATCTTTAAATTTCCGACTTTTTGGAAATATAGTAGCAGATGAGTTAACTGTAGCTGTTTTATGTTCATTAGTGCCAATTATTATTCCTTTGCCTATTATGATGCTAGGTTTATTTGCTAGCTCAATTCAAGCTTTAATTTTTGCAACTTTAGCAGCTGCTTATATTGCTGAAGTTATTGAATAATATCAAAGGCTGAAATTTGTGGATTCTTAATCTTTTTTTATTATTATTATTTTTAAATTAATATTATGGTAGACTCTCTTATCGCTTCTGCTTCTGTAATTGCTGCTGCTATCGCAGTTGGTTTTGCTGGTATTGGACCTGGAATTGGACAAGGAAATGCTGCTGGACAAGCAGTTGAAGGAATTGCAAGACAACCTGAAGCTGAAGGAAAAATCAGAGGAACACTTCTATTATCTTTTGCTTTCATGGAAGCTTTAACAATTTATGGTCTAGTTGTTGCCCTTTCTTTATTATTTGCAAATCCTTTTGTAGGTTCTTAATATTCAACTTAGCTTAATAAGCTAAGTTATTATTGCTAAGCAACAAAAATTTTTATATGAGCATAAAAAGTAGCTTTTTTCTAGGCCTAAATGGCTTATTTGATTTTGATCTTACTTTTTTAAGCGAAGCTTTATTATTTTTAATTTTATCCATTGTTGTTACAAATTTTTTTCTTTTGCCTATTTCAGATCAAATTGAAAAAAGAAACGCTTATATAAGTTATAACATCAAAAAAATGGATATTATTATAAGCTTAGCTTATGAAAGAATCCAAGAATCAATCGAAATAATTTTTAAAGAAATTGAAGAGTTAAATCGTCAAACAAAATTAGTTTCTAATTATTCGAAAATGAAATTCGAGCAAAAGATCAAAGAAATTGAAAAAGAAAATCAAAATTTAATAATAAAAGCTAAAGCAAGTTTAATATCTCAATCTGCTGAAAATTTCAAAAATTTAAGTATGAATGCAAATGATCTTGCTGAATCTTTTTTTAAAGAAAAATTTAATTTTGAATAAAAGTTTCCAACAAATATTATTGGTATGCATAATCTTTTTGAATTAAATTTAGATATTTTAGAAACCAATTTAATTAATATTTTATTATTAATTGGAATTTTACTTTACGTAAATCAAGTTTCATTTAGTAATACGTTAAATGAGCGTAAAAATGAAATTCAAAAAAGCATTGAAAAAACTGAAAAAGACATTTTATTAAGCTCCAAGTTTTCAGACAAAATTGAAGAGAATTTAAAACTAAATCTTTTTTATCTTCATGAATGGAAATCCAAATATGAAAGTCAAAAAAAAGAAGTTATAAAAGTACAATATTCTCAAATTCAAGAAAAGCTAAAACAAATATTTTCTGCAACTGAAAATTTATTAGAAAGTTTTGAAAAAAAAAGTTTAGCTAATTTGGAAAAATATCTAATTCTTTTTGTAGTTGGAAAATTGCTTCGAAAATTTTTCTTTTTATCAAAAGATAAAAAATCAAAAATAATTAATAAAATTATTTTGAATCTTGAAGAGCAGTTTTAAAAAATATGAACAAAATTAGTAAAAATTACGCCAAATCATTTTTTCAAAAAATATTGGCAGAATATAAAGAGCTGAATGATTCAATCAAAATCAAAAAAGAAATTGCTCAATGTTTAGAAGAGCTCTCTCTTTTATCAGCTATGATTACAAATTCAAAAAAAGTTAATAATTTTTTTAAAGATCCTTTTTTTTCGGAGCAAAAGAAATATGACTTTTTAGCTCAAATAGTTCCAAATCGAAATGAAAAAATTGAATCTTTATTAAAACTTTTAGTAGAAAAACGAAATCTGTTTTTATTACCTGAAATTTTTCATCAATATAAATCTTTTGCTGATAAATTTAATAAAATTCAAAAAGTAAAATTAATTACAGCATCTGCTTTAGATAAAAACTTAGGCAAAATTTTTTTTGATAAATTAAAAAACGTATTAAAAGCTAAAGAAATTGTTGTAGAAGTAGATTATAACAAAGATCTAATTGGTGGGATTATTTTAGAATTTGAATCTTCAGCTTTAGATGCAAGTATTGTACGTGAATTTAAAGGTTTAATCAAAGAAATTTAGTATTTAAAATTTTTAGAATTTAATGTAAACAAAAGGCTTATCTTTTCTTCTTTTCACCTTATGAAAAATGTTAGTCAACTAACAAATTTTGTTGAAAATAAATTAAACGAATATACCAAAAGTCAAACTAGAACTGCTAATATTGGAATTGTTTTACAGCTTGGAGATGGTATAGCAAGAATTTACGGACTAGAAAATGTAGCTTGTGGTGAGTTATTAGAATTTGAAGACCAAACCCTTGGAATCGCCCTAAATTTAGAAACAAGCAACGTTGGAGCTGTTTTAATGGGGAAAGGTGAAAATATTAAGCAAGGAAGTAAAGTTCGAGCAACAGGAAAAATTGCGCAAGTTCCAGTTGGAAAAGAATTACTAGGAAGAGTAGTAAATCCAATTGTTCAAACTTTAGATGAAAAAGGTAATCTTACTTTACCAGATAGTAGATTAATTGAATCACCAGCTCCAGGAATTATTTCCCGCCAATCAGTTTGTGAACCGTTACAAACAGGTATCATGTCAATTGATGCTATGATTCCAGTAGGTAGAGGACAACGTGAATTAATTATTGGAGATCGTCAAACAGGAAAAACCGCCATTGCTTTAGATGCTATTATTAATCAAAAAAGTGAAGACGTTATTTGTGTTTACGTTGCAATTGGTCAAAAAGCATCGACAGTAGCTGAAGTTGTAAAAACTTTAGAAGAAAAAGACGCATTAAAATATACTTGTATTGTTTCAGCACCAGCTAGTGAACCTGCAACTTTACAATATTTAGCACCATATACCGGAGCTGCTATTGCTGAATATTTCATGTATCAAGGAAAAAGTACTTTAATTGTTTATGATGATTTAACAAAACAAGCTCAAGCATATCGTGAGATGTCTCTTTTACTTAGAAGACCTCCTGGACGTGAAGCTTTCCCAGGTGATGTTTTTTATTTACATTCTAGACTATTAGAAAGAGCAGCTAAATTAAGTAAAAAATTAGGGGGAGGAAGTATGACAGCTCTACCTATTATTGAAACAGAAGCTGGTGATGTATCAGCATATATCCCAACAAATGTAATTTCGATTACAGATGGCCAAATTTTCTTATCAAAAGATTTATTTAATGCAGGCATTAAACCAGCTATTGATGTTGGAATTTCTGTTTCGCGTGTTGGTTCTGCTGCTCAAATTAAAGGGATGAAGCAAGTTGCTGGAAAACTAAAACTAGAATTAGCACAATTCACCGAATTAGAAGCATTCTCTCAATTTGCATCAGATTTAGATAAAGCTACTCTTCAACAATTAGCTCGTGGACAAAGATTAAGAGAATTACTAAAACAACCTCAAAATTCTCCGAAATCTGTTGAAGAACAAATTGCTTTAATTTATGCTGGAACAAATGGCTATTTAGATAATATTGCTCTAAATGATGTTTCAACTTTTGTATCAAATCTTCAAAGTCTTTTAAATGAAAAAGATACTCGTTTTATTTCTTCAGTTAAAGCTTCAAAAAAATTAACGGAAGAAGCAGAACAAATATTAAAAGAAAACATTCAAAAAACTTTAAATGATTTATAGCTTATTTTTTAACTGATTTTATTCAGTTAAAAAATTATAGCCAGTTTTTTCTAATTTAGAAACTAAAGAAATATCCCCATTTTGAACAATTTTTCCATTTTTCATTAAATTTACACAAGTTGGACTAATATAATCAAAAATTTTTGAATTATGCGTTATAATTAAAAAAGATTTTTTTGGATTTTTTAATTGATATTCTTTTAAATTTTCATAAATAATTCTTGTTGCATCAATATCAAGGCCTGAATCTAGCTCATCAAGAATAATCAAATCTGGATTTAAGCTAAACATTTGGAGAATTTCATTTTTCTTTTTTTCTCCACCTGAAAAAGCATCATTTAAATCACGATATAAAAATTCTTTTCGAATTTCTAATTTTTCACATATTGGTGAGATATAAAATAAAAATTCTAACGGAGATAATTCCACTTTGTTCAAATATTTCTGTTTTTGGTTATAACAAAAATATAAAAAATCAAAATTACTAAGACCAGAAATTTCTAAAGGATATTGAAAAGCCAAGAATAAACCCAAGTTTGCTCTTTCTTCCGCTTTTAAATTTAGTAAATTTTCTCCTTTAAAAGTAATTGAGCCTTTATCAACCTTATATGAAGGATGACCTACTAATATTTTTGACAAAGTACTTTTTCCGCAGCCATTAGGACCCATGATTATATGACTTTCTCCTTCATTAATTTGAAGACTAAAATTTTTTAAAATTTCCACATCTTCAGAAGAAGCATTTAAATTTTCAATATTTAATAATAATATTTTTTCTTCTTTCATATAGTAATTAACCAATACTTCCTTCCAATTTTAAAGCTAATAAATTATTTGCTTCACTAGCAAATTCTAAAGGTAAAGTTGTTAAAACATCTTTACAAAAACCGTTCAAAATTAAAGATAAAGCTTGTTCCTCATTTAATCCTCGTTGTTGTAAATAAAAAATTTGATTTTCATTTAATTTTGATATACTCGCTTCATGTTCAACTATTGAAGTTGAATTAGATACATCAATATAAGGATAAGTAGCAGCTAAAGAATGATTTCCAATTAAAAAAGAATCACATTGAGAATAATTTCTTGAGCCTAAAGCCTTAGAAGATATTTTCACAAGACCTCGGTAAGTATTTTTCGATTTACCACTTGAAATACCTTTTGAAATAATTTTACTTTTAGTATATTTTCCAAGATGAATCATTTTTGTCCCAGTGTCAGCTTGCTGGTAATTATTAGTTAATGCTACAGAATAAAATTCTCCTTGAGAACAATTTCCTAATAAAATGCAACTTGGATATTTCCATGTAATTGCTGATCCAGTTTCTACTTGAGTCCATAAAACCTCAGCTTTATCTCCTAAGCATAAAGCTCGCTTTGTTACAAAATTATAAATACCACCCAAACCATTGCTATCTCCAGAATACCAATTTTGCACTGTGGAATATTTTATTTTAGCATTTTCAAAAGCTATCAATTCTACAACAGCGGCATGTAATTGATTTTTGTCATATTTAGGGGCAGTACAACCTTCTAAATAACTTAATGATGCATTTTTTTCTGCAATGATTAAAGTTCTTTCAAATTGACCAGAATTAATATCATTAATTCGAAAATAAGTAGATAATTCTAAAGGACAAGTAACATTTTTAGGAATAAAACAAAAAGAGCCATCGCTAAAAACAGCAGAATTTAAAGCCGCGAAATAATTATCTCCTGAAGAAATAACACGACCTAAATACTGCTTTAAAAGTTCTGGATAATTTTTTGCCGCTTCAGAAATCGAAGAAAAAATAACACCTTCTTTAGCTAATTTTTCTTTAAAAGTTGTAACAATAGAAGAACTATCAAAAACTGCATCAATTGCAACATTTGCTAAAGTTTTTTGTTCATTTAATGGAATTCCAAGTTTTTCAAACGTTTTTAAAATTTCTGGATTAACTTCTTCTAACGATTGTAATTTTTCTTCTTTAACAGGAGAAGAATAATAAATAATCTGATCAAAATCAATAAAAGGAATCGATAAATTTGACCAAGTTGGGAATTTCATTTTTTGCCATTTTTTATAAGCATTTAATCGAAAATTTTGCAAAAATATACTTTCTTTTCTTTTTTTATAAATTTGCTGAATTAAATTTTCACTCAAACCAGGTAAAAAAGAATCATTTTCTATTGCAGTAGAAAATCCATATTTCGAATAATTTTCCTTTTGTTGTTCAAGTTGTAATAAAGAATTTTTCATAGATTTTTTTAAAGCTTGATATATAATAGAAAAAAACAACTCTTTATAAAAGTCAAAGACATGAAATCTATTTGCCTATAATAATTTAACGTAATAATTTAATTTAAGTCTTTTAATATAAATTTCCATTTATGAATAAGATTATCAAAAATTTTTCTATATCTGCTGTAGTATTTGCTTTCATTTTTCCTGCCTTTGCCAGTGATTTAAATGAAGCTATAAGAAGTGTACCTTTAAATGCCCAAGAAAAAATTACGTTAACACCAGAACAAGTAAAACGTGGTAAAAGATTATTTGGAAATACATGCAGCGTTTGTCATACTGGGGGAATTACGAAAACAAACCCAAATGTAGGGTTAGATGCTGAAGCTTTAAGTTTAGCAACACCTACTCGTAATACTATCGAAGGCTTAGTTGATTATATGAAAAATCCAACTACTTATGATGGCTTAGAATCTATTGCTGAAATTCATCCAAGTATTAAAAGTGCGGACATATTCCCAAAAATGAGAAGCTTAACTGAAGATGATTTATTTGCTATTGCAGGTCATATTCTTATTCAACCAAAAATCACATCAGAAAAATGGGGTGGTGGAAAAATATACTATTAAAATTTAATAGTATATTTTTTATTTTTGATAATACTAGATTTTAAGTATGCTTTAAGATTATAATTATGAAAATGAAAAGAAAATGCTTAATAAGCTTACTAATGTACAATATATTTATTTTTCATATTTCTAATTTTTTAAAGGAATTTACAGAAGCTCTTTTTGTGCTTCTAAAAGTATATCGAATATTTTGCTATGCTAAAATTACATTGGATCAAATTCCCTTAATTAATCCTTATGTTTGGCCTACGTCTGTAATTCGTTTAACTACATCACCTTATTTTAATTATTGGTCTCTTCGACTTCCTAATATTAAATTAGGTCTTATGTCTTATCAAGCTTCAAATTTAATTGCTCTTGAAATTTTAAATATTTTGATTCGAATGACTTACTTTATGTATAAATTCGCGGTAAGAGAACTTTTAAAAAATGATCCACAATACGCTTTGCTTTTTTAATAAAATCAATAAAACTAAAAAAAGAAAAAATTTGACTTTTCGCTCTTTTCGGATCTAAAATAATAATTGATTAAAGAAAAAACGAGAACTATGGCATTAGTTATTAGACTTAAACCAACAGGAAAAAAAGGCAAAGCTTTTTATAAAATAGTGATTACCGAAAACTTAACAAAAAGAAATGGAAAAGAATTAGCAGAATTTGGTTACTATGACCCAATTAAAAAAGATTTTAAAATTAACACAAATCTTTTACTTAAATTTCTTAAATCCGGAGCGCAAATGACACGTACAACTCGAGGTTTAATTGAAAAACTTTTACAAAGGTATAATATTGCATAATAAAAAGCAATTAAAAGTCTTTAATATTTCTTCTTGTTATTATCTACCTTACATTACATGTAATTAAAGTAGATAATATTGAAAAAACATTTAAAAAAGCAAATCTTATACTTTTTGAGGAATCAATTATTTTATAATTAAAACCATCAAAATAATTATTTTCTACTATATCATAACAATATGGATAACCTTTTTTCATTAATTCATTAAATATAATAAAAATACTAAATTTTGATTGAGAATGCAAAGCAAAAAAAAGCTTTTTTAAAGAATTAAGTACAATTTGAGAAGCATATAACTCATCTCCAACTAAATTAAAAATTGACCAAATTTTTATTTGCTCAAAAAGATAAAGATAAAAAGAACCACCACCAACAACATAACCTTCCTCTAAAGCAGCTTTTAAGGCAAAAATTAAATCATTAATATGTTTTTTTTCTCCTTGAAAATTATTAGAGGCTATTTTTAACTTTAAAGTGTTGGACTTTAATCTTAAAATTTGCCCTTTATATAGCTCTTTCTCGACATTACTATCAGAATATAAAAGTTTTTTACTTAATTGATTAATTTTACGCTCAATTAAAAAATGAGAAAATTTTGAAATAAAAAAAGAACTTTTATTACTTTTTATAATGACTTTCTCTACAAAACCTAAATCTTTGATATTAAAAAATTTTTGACAATTTTCAATTTCATCAATTGAAGTATGAGTTAAAGTGGCTAAATCTTCCAATATACCTGTTTTAAGAAATTTTATAGAAGAATAATTTATGACCACAACTTTTATTTCATTTTGAATTTTTTTAAAAACTAGTTGTGAAAGCAATTCTTTTGAAATTCCTTCAGCAATAATAATTAAGGGAAGTTTTTGAGCTTGAGAAAAATCAAGAATTAAATTAATTTGACTAAGATTTACTAACATTGTTTTTGAAATTAATATTAACGAGTTTTCGTAATGAACTTCCGAGTTTTTAATATCATTAATAAAATAAGAAGAAGCAAAACCTTTATTAATTTCAATACCTTGAATTTCCTCCATTTCATTGCTTAAATTTAAATTTTCTTCCACAATACATAAAGCATCTTGTTTAAGTTTTATTAATGAATTTTCTAAAAAAGTAGCTAAAGTTAAAGGCATTTTTCGGCCTATATAGCTTTTTATAATTCCTTTAATTTTATCTTCATTTTGAATAGGTTTTGCTACTTTAAAAATAAGATTTGAGCAAAAAAGTGATACTTTTTGCATTCCTTTACTTAATAAAATTCCATTATAACCAGCTTGTAAAAAAATCAAAGAATTTTGAAATAAATAAGAAAAAAACAAAGTAGCCATTATTGAATTATCGCCTGAATTTAAATGATTTTTTTTTATCAAATAGGAAAAGAATTTTCCAATAATTTTTTCATCTTTTTTCTCAAAATCTAAAGCCTCATTAATTTGGCAAGATTTATTCAAAAATGCACATTCTTTATTTTTATTAGAAAAAATGACAAATCTTCCTAAAGGTCCAAAAGATGAGGAAAAAGTTTTTTCATACTTTTGAAAATTTTCCATTTGTTTTTCGGAAGAAAAAAATGTAATTAATTTGTTAGACATAATAATTGCGTAATTTGATAAAACGGAGATATAATTTACATAATACTTTAAGGGCATGTAGCTCAGTGGATAGAGCACGTGGCTACGAACTACGGAGTCGGGGGTTCAAGTCCCTCCTTGCCCAATTTTTCCTTTTTAATTTATATTTTTAGTTTAGCTAAGACTAAAAATATTGGAGTTCTTATACTAGCTCAAAAAGTTTATTAGTTATATAATAATAGTATCACAATGGGATATCGCCAAGCGGTAAGGCAATGGACTTTGACTCCATCATACGTAGGTTCAAATCCTACTATCCCAGTTTGGAAGCTTGTTAATCCTTTTAAAACTATGTATTCTATTTTTATTAAAGATAAAGCATGAACAAAGAAAAAAATATTATTGAAATCATTCCTTTAATAAAAGAAAAACGAGTTCCCTTAATAAAATTAACAAAATCAAAAAATCAAAATACAGGAAGTGCAACCTTAGTTTTTATTAAGCCTACTCTCTTTTTAAATTTTTTTTTTTTAGACAAAAATTTTTATTCCATTAAACTAATAGGAAGAAATTATTGTATTTCTTCCACAAAAATGGAAGTAATCTTCAAAAAAGGAAAGCCTTTTTTATTAAAAGCCATATTTGTTTTTATTACTAAAGAAGATTATTCTTTATTTTTTGATTTCATTCTTTTATATGCTACTCAAAATAAATTATCCTATTTTAAAAATTCTTAAAACATATGGAATATAATTTAAAATTTCTTATTAAAAATGAAAGCTTAAAAAAAGCCTCATTATTACAAATAATTGAACAATTAAATAAAGTTGGAATTGAAACAGAACATTATAAAATTGAAAAAGCTAATTTAATTTTTGATTTAAAAATTCCTGCAGACAGATCCGATTTAAAAAATTATTATTATTTTGCCAACGAATTTTTTCTTACTTTAAATATTAAGCAAAAAAAGCAATGGAAGAATTTAAAAAAAATTTATCTATCTAGTCTTAAAATTAATTCAAAAGAAAATGAAAATTTAACTTTCTCAATAATGGAAAATCAAGAAAAATTATTAAAAACGAAAGTTAACGAAAAATTTAATGATCTTTTTCAGAAAAGTTATTCATTAGAATTAAAAAATAACAATCTTTCTACTTTTCTTTATAATTTATTTCAATTATATAAAATTGAGAAATTAATATTGTCTTATTCAAAAAATTTTTACTGTATACAAGAAAATAAGATTGTGTCTTTAAGAATAAATCGAGTAAAATCTTTTTTAGGAGAAAAAAATTATAAAGATAATTTGTTTATAAAATTACCCTTTCAAATTGTTGGTGAAAGTAAAGAAAAACTGTTTTTTTTAATTCCAAATTATCGAAAAGATATAGAAAGAGAAATTGATTTAATTGAAGAATATTGTAAATTGTTAAGTTACGATAAAATTTTGGTTACTTATCCAAAACTTAATATAGCAAAAAAAAACAAAGAAAGAGAACAAATTCAACAAATTAAAAATTATTTTCTTTTAGCAAATTATAATGAAATCTTCACAAATTCTTTAACTTCAGAAAAAAAAGAAAAAAACAGTATTAATTTGTTAAATCCGATAAGCCAAGATTTTGAAAATCTAAATCAATGTTTTAAACAAAATCACTTAACATTAATAGAAAAACATTTTAAAAATAAAAAAGAAGAAATAAAATTTTTTGAAATAGCTCGGCTTTTTTCGAAAAATAATGAACAAATTAAAGAGGGAGATTTTTTTCAATTTTTAAGGACAAAACAAAATATAAAAACAAGTTTTGCAAATTCTTGGCTTGAAGTTAAAGGTGAATGTGATCAATTTTTTGATTTTCTTGGAATTTCTAATATAAAAACTTTTGTTCTTTCTAATAATAATTCTTTATCAGATAAAATTATTTATACGTTAAAAGGAAAGAGTATTGCCCAATTAGTTGCAATAAATGATAAAATTCAAAATAAAAGATATGTTTTTATTTTTCAATTAAATTTAAGTACTTTGTTTGAAAAAGAAAGAATACAGAAAATAAAAAAAGTAAAAGAAATTTCAAAATATCCTGAAATTGAAAAAGATTTATCTTTTATTTGTTCAAGAAATATTAACTTACAACTCTTAAAACAAGAACTTGAAAAAAAATATTATCTTATTCAAGATTTATCTTTTTTTGATCTTTATACAGAAAAAAATAAAAGTAAAATTGGTATTCGATTAAAATTTCAATCTTTTGCTTCTACTCTTACAAAAGAAGAAATTGAAAAAGAACTAAATAATATATGTATATATTTAAAAGACAAATATTATTTAATTATTGCTTAAAAATATTTATGAGAAATGGGAACGAGATAAGGAGTTTTATTTTCCTTAATTTATTTGAAAATTTTATTTTTCAAGTTTTAATATTCTTTTTGCAAAAAAGCTTAACCTTTATTTTAAGGTTAAATTTTTAATTAATTATAATGAAAAATCTGAGTTGTTAAATTTTTTAGAAATTTTTTTTTAAGCTTTTTTAAACCAAATTTTTTGTTTTTGATATTAGAAGGACAATTGAAAAATCATGATTTTTATTAATAATGAAAAAGAAAGTGATAAATATATTTATCAAAAACATAAAACTAAACAGAGCTTTCCAGAAGAAGGCAGCATTTTTAAATCAATTTTTAGTATTTAGGACATATGAACATTTGGATACTTAATAAAATAGCTAAGTTAATTAATAAAACTATAAACTTTTTTCTTCCGCAAGAAGAAAAATATAGAGATCAAGACTTTGTAAAGGCTCCTTTCGGAATTTATCCAAATTTCGAAATAGATCATAATCTTACAGTAGAGAATCTCCTTGAATTAGAGGATGTTGAGTTTGATGCGGTTCTTGACGCTTGTAAAGAAATAATGCAAGTCAGAAAAAAAAAAAAAAAAGAAGAGTATACACAACAGCTTGAGGAAGGAAAAACTCTTATCAAGGGTGATTTTGCAGAATTTTTAGAAAATGATGATGAAATAGAATATCTTGAATTTCCCGTTCGATCAGATGATTGGAGAATTTACGTAAGCAAAGTAGAGTTAAATCCAATAAATATACGTTTTCCAGCGAAATCTACTTTTTGCAAGTATAGTTTTACAGGTGATGATGCTTATCTAATAGTCCTTAATGCTTATGCTAGATATACAAATAACCCTGAAAGTTTTTACTTAGAAGAGGAGCTTGCGAATCAAGAAAAAATTAGCGCAAAAGAATTTATTGCAAGCCTTTTATTCAGATTTGGTATTCATAGTAAAGAAGAGTTACGCAGAAATGCAGGTCCTGCCATCAATTATCGAGTAGAACAGAGACTTCTTAAAGAGCAAGAATTTCAAAAGGAAGAAGAAAAAAGTATAAAAATAGAACCAATTATAAAAATAGAGCCAAAAAAGCTAACAGAAAAAGAAATCCAAGAACTAAAAGAAGAAGAGTTTACAGTAAAATATATTAATGAAGAATCCGTTTTTCCAGATTCCGAAGAAGAAGAAGAGGAGTTAGACCTAGGTTTTAAAGGGACAGCTCTTGAAGCTTTTGGAGTTGATATTACAAAATTGGCCAAAGAAGGAAAAATTGATGAATGTTTCGGCCGCGAAAGCGAGCTTTTAGAAATGATGGAAATTTTGGTAAGAAGGCAAAAAAATAATCCAGTTTTAGTTGGTGATGCTGGGGTTGGAAAAACAGCTATTATTGAACTATTTGCTACTAGAATTGTTAATAATTCAGTACCTTTTGTCTTAGAAGGTAGACGTATTGTAAGCGTGGATATTTCAAAAATAATTGCAGGGGCAAGATATCGTGGAGAGTTTGAGCTAAGATTACAAAAAGTACTTGAAGAGGTTATTAAAGAACCTAATGTAATTGTTTTTATTGATGAAATTCATAATATTAGTGGAGCAGGTTCAGCTGAAGGATCTTTAGATGCAGCAAATATGCTAAAACCTGTTTTATCACGAAGTGGCTTTCAATGTATTGGAGCAACAACTCATAAAGAATATGAAAAAATTGAAAAAGATCCAGCTTTAAATCGACGCTTTCAACCAATTCGAGTAAATGAACCTTCTGTTGGTGATACAGTAAAAATTTTAAATAATTTAAGGTCTACTTTTGAAATTTTTCATAATGTTGAAATTCTTCCGGAAGCTTTACAAGCTGCTGCTGAATTATCTTCTCGATATATATATGACAGGTTTTTACCAGATAAAGCAATTGATTTAGTTGATAGAGCTGCCGCTAAAGAAGTGATTCGAGCAACAAGTGTACAACAAGAATCGGTAATTACAGCAATTATTAATAAAGGATTAAAAAGGCTAGGGAATTTAAGACTTGAAGCTTTTCGTAAGGGTGATATTGGAGCTGAGTTTGTTTTTCACGAAGTTGAAACTGCTTATAGAAGTTTCTTATTACGTTGGTTGCAAACGCCAGTAAGTATTCCTTCTACTTATATAGAAGCACTTGAATCAATGGAAAGTAGTGCAGAAAAAAAACCTGCATCAGCTATTTCTCAATATCTTTTTGATAAAATGCAATTATCTGTATTAGGTAATATTGAAAATTTATTATTTGCTTCGCCAAAAGGTAAAAGAAAAAATAAAATGTCTAAACGATATCCTAACTTTTCTCCTTTTAAAAATGATGAAATCTTAAAAACATCATTACAAAATCTTGATGTAAACGGAGACTTTAGTATCTACCGAATTTCTTTACTTTTATTAAAATTAGCATCTGATTGTAATCAAAGTATAAATAAGAGACAATATAAATTAATAAAAGTTAAAGAATATCGAAAAAAAGGTATTGCGAAACATATATTTGATTTTGTTGCTCAGAAACAACCTTATGATAAAAATTTTCTTCAAAGAGACTATGAAGATTATGAATATTCTCTTGAAAGCTTAAGCGAAATTGATGAAGCTAGAATTGGTAGTCTAAAAAATTTTGTTGAAGAATTAAAACCAATATTACGAAGAGGTTCAGTTGAAACATTATGCTCAACAGCTCCAATTGAATTTAGTGATGATGAATTGTCTTCTCTTTATGGCTTATTGGGTCATTTTTCAACGGATATTGGTCAAAATTTTTTATTAAGCTTAGATGAGCCAGAAATTTTAAAAATGGCACGTAACAATGGCAATTTTGCTTCCTTAAAAAGAAAAATTGGTGAGGCAGAAATTCGAAATGTAATTTCATCGATGACGGGAATTCCTCTTCAAACTTTATCTCTGCAAGAAGCGGAAAAACTTGCAAATTTAGAATCTACTTTACATAAAAGAGTTATTGGTCAAGAAGAGGCTGTTAATGCTATTGCTCGTGCTATTCGACGCTCAAGATTAGGTATTCAAAATCCAAATCGTCCAATTGCAAGTTTATTTTTCTGTGGTCCAACAGGGGTTGGAAAAACTGAAGTTACTAAAGCTTTAGCTGAGCATATGTTTGGATCAGAACAATCAATGATAAGATTTGATATGTCTGAATTTATGGAAAAATTTAGTATATCAAGATTAATAGGTTCTCCGCCAGGTTACGTTGGTTATGAAGAAGGAGGACAATTAACAGATGGTGTCCGTAAAAAACCTTACTCTGTAGTATTATTTGATGAAATTGAAAAAGCTCATCCTGATATCTTAAATATTTTGCTTCAAATTTTAGAGGATGGAAGATTAACAGATAGTCAGAAAAGACTAGTGCTTTTTGATAATACTGTTATTATTATGACGTCTAATGCAGCAGCTGAAGAAATTCAACAAATTATTCGCAAACAACGAGAAGAAGAATTACAGCAGAATCAATTAAATCAAAAAGAAAACTCTAATGATGAAGAGGAGGACGTTTTTGCTCTTAAGAAAAACCTAATATATAATGATCGATATGCTGGTCCAATTCAATTCTTTGATACTCCAATTCAAGAGACTTATTCTTCAGATTTAAATGGAAAAATATTTGCATCTTTTGGAAATTCTTTTAAAACTTATCGAGATCGTATAGCAGAAGAAAGAAAAAAATATGGTTATAATAATTTATTGATTCCAAATCAGCTTTTAGATCAAAATGCAGGTAATTTAAAATCTGCCGTTTTAGACCGATTAACAACTATATTTTTACCTGAGTTTTTAAATCGATTAGATGATATTATTATTTTCCAACCTTTAAAACCAGAAGAGTTACGTAAAATTTGTGATATTATGATTAATCAAGTTATTGAGCGAGTAAGCAAAAAATCTATTACTTTAACGGTTGATGAAAAAGTAAAAGAAAAATTAACTCGAGATGGTTATAATCCAATGTTTGGGGCTCGTCCTTTACGTCGATTAATTATTAAGAATGTAGAAGATTCCATTTCTGATTTAGTATTAAAAAGTAAATCCGTAAGCTCATCTAAAACAATTACCATTTTTTTAAATGAAAATGATGAAATTTCTGCAAAAGAAATTTTATTTTAAATTTTAATTTATAATTGACAACATCTAGATTATATTAATATAATCTAGTTTAATATTTAGCCGAGATAGCTCAGTTGGTAGAGCAGTGGATTGAAGATCCTCGTGTCACCAGTTCAAATCTGGTTCTTGGCAATTTTAATTTTTCAAATTTAATTTTTTAAAAAGTTGATTTTCTTTGAAATTTATTATTATAATATTTAAGGATGCTTTAATTGGCAAAGTTTTACCTTTGTTAAAAGCGTTAGCGTCTTTAGTTCAGCTGGTAGAACGCAGGTCTCCAAAACCTGATGTCGTGGGTTCGATTCCTCCAAGACGCGAGTGATAGGTAATAAGTTGAGGTATAAAAAAATTTCAAGAACAAAATTATGGCAAAAAAAATTAAAGCCTTTGTAAAATTAGCTTTACCTGCTGGAAAAGCTACTCCCGCTCCTCCAGTTGGTCCAGCTCTTGGTCAGCATGGTGTTAATATTTCTGCTTTTTGTAAAGAATATAATGCAAAAACGACAGATAAAATGGGCCTAATTATACCAGTAAAAATTACTGTATATGAAGATAAGTCATTTACATTCATTTTAAAATCTCCTCCAGCTTCTGTATTATTAATTAAATATGCAAATATTAAAAAAGGAGCAGCACAACCTAATCGCGAAAAAGTTGGAAGTGTTAGTTTAGAACAAGTTGAAGAAATCGCAAAATTAAAAATTAAAGACCTTAATACTAATGATATGGCAAAAGCTATTAATATCATTAAAGGAACAGCAAGTAATATGGGCATTAAGGTTGTCGAATAAAATTATCTAAATGTAATTGACTATGAAGAAAGAATCAAAACGCATTCAAGAATTAAAAAATTTAATCAATCCAACGCCTTATTCGTATTTAGAAGCTGTGGCTTTAATTAAAAAATTAGGAAAAGCAAAATTTAATGAATCAGTTGAAGCACATGTTGCTTTAAATATAGATCCAAAATATGCAGATCAACAATTAAGAGCAAACTTAATTTTACCTCATGGAACAGGAAAAAGTGTAAGAATTGCTGTTTTAACAGAAGGTGAAGCAGCAAAAGAAAGCTTAAATTTTGGAGCTAGTATAGCTGGTTCTGACGATTTATTAGAAAAGATTGCGCAAGGAAATATTGATTTTGATATTCTAATTGCAAATCCACTTTTAATGCCAAAGCTTACAAAATTAGGAAAAATCTTAGGGCCTAAAGGATTAATGCCTTCACCAAAATCAGGGACAGTTACAACAGATTTTAAAGCAGCAATTAGTGAATTTAAAAAAGGAAAAATAGAATATCGAGCTGATAAAAATGGAATTGTTCATGTAAATTTTGGAAAAGTAAGTTTTTCTGAACAAGAACTATTAGAAAATTTACAAGCTATTTATCATTCAATTGAGAAATCTAGACCTAATGGGGTAAAAGGAAAATACTTTAAATCCTTTTATATTTGCACTACTATGAGTCCTTCTGTTCAAGTTCAATTAAATTCCTTTTAACTTAGTTTATTGTTTATCAACTTAAATTTTGATATACTTTTATTATTACTTATTAATTATTGAAATTATTTATGAACCAAAAAATTGACGCAATTATTGAAGAATTAAAAAATCTTACACTTGTAGAAGCGGCGGATTTAGTTAAAGAAATTGAAAAAACTTTTGGAGTTGATACTTCTGTTGTTAGTGCTCCTGTTATGGCAAATATTGTTGCTGCTCCTGTAACAGAAAAAGAAGTTGTTGAAGAAAAGAGTACATTTGATGTTCTTTTAACAGAAGTTCCTAGCGATAAAAAAATTGCTATTTTAAAAGTAGTACGTAATGTAACTGGACTTGGTTTAAAAGAATCAAAAGAAATTGTAGATAATGCACCAAAAATGCTAAAAGAAGGAGTTTCTAAAGAAGAAAGTGAAGCAATTAAAAAAGAAATGGAAGCTGCTGGAGCAAAAGTTACTATTAAATAGTAAAACTTTAAATAAATACAATATTTTTAATATTGTATTTATATGAAAAAACTTTAAGTTAAAACTCTTTTATTATTCGAAAAGGCCCTAGACCCATTTTCCTTTCAACTTTACAAATTTTTTCCCTATATAAATTAAATAAGTCGTTAAATGTAGAAATTTCAAATATTCTTGGATCCTCGGCAATCCTAGGTGTAAGATTTGTAAATGGCATGTCCTCCTCATAATGAATGTTAATTTTTTTGTCTATATCAAGCAATAAATTTAACAAATCTACTGAATCCAAATCAAGATTTAAGCCAAATTCATATCTAGTCTGCAAAGCATAGATTTCATCAGACCAACTTTGATCTGATTTTAAAATAGGGCCAAGATTAAAGTTACTAAGTCTACGTATAATTAGCTGCTTTAATTGTCGTTCAGTGATGGCTTCCATCCTTTTTATATTTGAATTCTGATCTTCATCAGGTTCTAGGTATCTATTATCATCTTCTATTTCTTCACCATAATCTTTTAGTATAGACCTATAATCTTTTTTAGATCTCATTAGTGAATATGGGTTGCAATCAAAAAAAAACTCAGCTAAGTTTTTATCATTGCGAAATAACTTTCCTTTCTCGATCAAATTTGTTATTGACATAATATTTTATTTTTAATGATAAATAAAAAAATAATTATTAATTTGAAAATTTACCCTTTTGTTTGGATTACAAAAAATATCAGTACAGTTAAAAAATAAACATTTCTTAATTCCCTTCCTCCTTTTCTACGATTAAGATTCATCGTATTGAATATATTATAAAAAGAAATTTCCTCCAATAATATATATTTTAAAAAGCCTTATTTTATATTCATTATCAATAAATTATTTGACTTTGATCTTTTTTATATGTAAAATATGAAGTAATAATATTTTAAAAATAAAAACTAAATTTTTTAATAAAATTTTTCACGGGATGTAACGCAGTTTGGTAGCGTATCTGTTTTGGGAACAGAAAGTCGCAGGTTCAAATCCTGCCATCCCGACTAATTACTAATTAGAGTTAAGATTTTGTTTTTTCAACATTTTTATAAGGTAAAAAGTTTTATATTTTTTCTAAATTTAAATGTTCTTACATAAAAAACAGAAATGTCTTTGGATAAATTTATTTTTGGTTTTATTTTTAATTATAAATTCTTTTGAAATTTAAATACCCCCAAGGGAATTCGAATCCCTGTTACCTCCGTGAAAGGGAAGTGTCCTAGGCCGCTAGACGATGGGGGCTTAGTAGAACTTATTATACGGTATAATAATTTAAATGTCAAGAAAATTTTAAATAAATAAATTACCAAAATTTATATGATAGAGAATTATGAAAAAGAATTCTTAGTAATCTTTTATGCACTAATCTTATTTATTTCAAATTTTTTCATTTTTAAAATAAATTTAGGAAAATTCCAAAAATTAGTTATATTTAACAAGTGTATACAAATTAGAAAACAATATTCAAAAAAATTAAAAATATTGTACAGTTTGGAATTTTTTATAGTTGAAAAAGGGAAAATAAGTTTTGAAAAATTTAATTGCAAAGATTTTTTATTATTATCAAAAAATAAAAAAAGCTCTGGAAATTATTTTTATTCTTCTTTAATTAACAAAGAATTTAATGATTTTAATTAAAAAACCAATTTAATTTTTGAAGTAAGCAAAATATATAAGGAATGAGTCACCTGGGGATCGAACCCAGAACTTATCGGTTAAAAGCCGAGTACTCTACCATTGAGTTAGTGACTCTTTGTATTTCTTAAAATATATTATACATTATAATAATAAAAATAAATAGGCTTTGCGCTATAAAGTAGAAAAAATTATGAATTTAAATGCTTTAAGTCAATTAATTAGTATTTTTATTATTGTTTCATTAGGTCCAGCTTGTATTGCATACTTAGCATATAAAAAAGCTTTATAAGCTTTAAAATTAAAAAATTTGGAGACTTTAGAAAAGAATTAATAAATTAAACGTATTAACAAAATGGCTTTACCTTGGTATCGTGTACATACAGTAGTTCTTAATGATCCTGGACGATTAATTTCGGTTCATTTAATGCATACATCTTTAGTAGCTGGTTGGGCAGGTTCAATGGCATTATATGAACTTGCAATTTTTGATCCTTCAGACCCAGTTTTAAATCCTATGTGGCGTCAAGGAATGTTTGTAATGCCATTTATGACAAGACTTGGTATCACAGAATCTTGGGGTGGATGGAGTATTACAGGAGAAAGTTCAAATACACCGGGATTATGGAGTTTTGAAGGTGTTGCTTTAAGCCATATCATTTTATCTGGGCTATTATTCTTAGCAGCAATTTGGCACTGGGTCTATTGGGATTTAGATTTATTCCAAGATTCGAGAACTGGAGAACCAGCTTTAGATTTGCCAAAAATTTTTGGAATTCATTTATTATTATCTGGCTTCTTATGTTTTGGTTTTGGTGCTTTTCATGTTACTGGTTTATTTGGTCCTGGAATATGGGTTTCTGATGCTTTTGGATTAACTGGGCATGTTCAAGCTGTTCTTCCAAATTGGGGACCTGAAGCTTTTAACCCTTTTAATCCAAGTGGTATTGCTTCACACCATATCGCAGCAGGAAGTTTAGGAATTATTGCTGGAATTTTCCATCTAACAGTTCGACCTCCTCAAAGATTATATCGTGCCTTAAGAATGGGAAATATTGAAACAGTTCTTTCAAGTAGTATTTCAGCTGTATTCTTTGCGGCTTTTGTTACTTCTGGAACAATGTGGTATGGATCAGCTACTACTCCAATTGAATTATTTGGTCCAACACGTTATCAATGGGATAGCGGATATTTTCAACAGGAAATTGAAAGAAGAGTTGAATCTTCTTTAGCTCAAGGTTTAAATTCAACTGAAGCTTGGTCACAAATTCCAGATAAATTAGCTTTCTATGATTATATTGGAAATAATCCAGCAAAAGGTGGTTTATTTAGATCAGGACCTATGAATAAAGGGGATGGAATTGCTGAAGCTTGGTTAGGTCATCCAATATTTAGAGATGGAGAAGGTCGCGAATTATCTGTACGACGTATGCCTGCTTTCTTTGAAACTTTCCCTGTTATTTTAGTTGATAAAGATGGAATTATTCGTGCTGATATTCCTTTCCGTCGAGCTGAATCAAAATATAGTATTGAGCAAGTAGGAGTTAGTGTAAGCTTCTATGGTGGAAAATTAAATGGCCAAAGCTTTAAAGATGCACCAACTGTGAAGAAATTCGCTAGAAAAGCCCAATTAGGTGAAGTTTTTGAATTTGATCGTTCATCTCTTGAATCTGATGGTGTATTTAGAAGCAGTCCTCGTGGATGGTATACTTTTGGTCATGCGAATTTTGCTTTATTATTCTTCTTTGGTCATTTATGGCATGGAGCTCGTACAATTTTCCGTGATGTATTCACTGGAATTGGACCAGAAGTAACAGAACAAGTAGAATTTGGAGCCTTTAAGAAAATTGGGGATAGATCAACACCTCGTAGCGGAAAAGTTTAATTTTGTTAATCAAAAAATTGCAATCTTTAGACCAAAGTTTTTCAAAAACTTTGGTTTTATATTCAAAAATTTAATAGCAACATTTATATGGAAGCTCTTGTTTATACATTTTTGCTAGTGGGAACTTTAATGGTTCTCTTTTTTGCTGCTTTTTTCCGTGAAACACCAAAAATTATTCGTTCTTAATTTTTTTTCAAAGTTATAAATCTTAATTTTTTTAAAAAATTAATCTTTATCTTCTTCAAATGGATCAATTAAATTTTTCGAAGAAGGTCCAAAAGATGTATATATTGCTAATATAGTAATAGAAAGCACTAAAGAAGAAATAATAAAGGCTAAAAGGATTGTATTGGTATCCATAAAATAAAAATTAGGTATTTTCAAAATTTATTAATTTTTTTATAATATTTTCAAAATATGGCTCTAAAAACACGATTAGGTGAAATTCTTAAACCATTAAATTCAGAGTATGGAAAAGTAGCTCCAAGTTGGGGAACAACACCAATTATGGGCATTTTCATGGCATTATTTCTAGTTTTCTTATTAATTATTCTTCAAATTTACAATTCTTCTTTAATTTTAGAAAATGTAGATGTTGACTGGAGTTCAGTTGAAAAATATTAAGAAATATTTTTTATTTTTATTATGAATATTTAATAAATATTCATAATAATATTTTTATTTATCTAAATTCTCTAATTCATTTAAAGCAAAATTATTTGTATTAGTCCCTGTGTAATTTACTGAATCAAATCTAACTACTACAGCATACTTAATATTTTCAGATTTTTCCACACTTATAACAACACCACTTTTATTATACCAATAAGATTCTGCTCTTAGAATCTTAACTTTACTTCCTTTTTTAATCATAAAATTTAATTTTAATACTTAAAATTTAAGTTTGAAAAAGCATTCTTTTTTATTTATTATAATAAAACAAAGATTAAAGAGTGCAAAAAAAAGAAAATGATCAACATTTATAGTAATTTATATTTTTTATCTCTGGAAAACAAAGAAATTACTCTATTCTTTTTAATATTTGCAATTTCTTTTTTGTTAGTATTAGTTTCAACAGAAGGAGATAGCGAATCATTATCAGAAAATTGGACTTCTATTAAATCAGAAGTTTATGATGAAGAATCAAGTCGAGAAAATTTAGGATTAGGAAACTTTGAAAATTTAGATCAAAGCTTAATTCAAGTAATTGAAGATACAAAAATTCGCTTTGCCGATGTAGCTGGAAATGAAGAAGCTAAAATTGAATTAAAAGAAGTTGTTAAATTTCTAAAAGAACCAGCTAATTTTGCCAAATTAGGCGCTGGTATTCCCAAAGGTGTTTTATTAGGTGGACCACCTGGAACAGGAAAAACGTTATTAGCAAAAGCAATTGCAGGGGAAGCTGGTGTGCCTTTTTTAAAGGTTTCTGGCTCACAATTTGTTGAATTATTAGTAGGGGTAGGAGCTTCGCGAGTTCGTGAGCTTTTTGATAAAGCTAGAGCTATAAAACCTTCTATAATTTTTATTGATGAAATTGATTCAATTGCTCGTTCAAGATCGTCTAATAATATTGGAGGAGGAAATGATGAACGTGAACAAACATTAAACCAAATTTTAACAGAAATGGATGGATTCCAAGTTGATAGTGGAATTGTAGTAATTGCAGCAACTAATAGAATTGATATTCTTGACCCAGCAATTAAACGTCCAGGGAGATTTGACCGTCAAATTACAATAAATAATCCAAATTTAAGAGAACGACAAGCAATTTTAAAAGTTCATGCAAATGGAAAAAAATTAGATAAAACTATTTCACTTTTCCAAATTGCTCAAAGAACTATAGGTTTTTCAGGTGCTGATTTAGCTAATTTAATGAATGAAGCAGCGATACTTGCAGCTAGACGAAAGAAAATTGCAATTGGTTTAGATGAAGTAAATTCAAGCATTGATAAAATTATTTTAGGATTAGAAGGAAAACAATATAATCGCGTAAAATCTCGACAGCTAATTGCTTTTCGCGAAATGGGTCATGCTTTAATTGCCAGTTTAGTAAATCCAAAAGAAGGAATTGAAAAATTGAATTTAATTCCACGAGGGGGATCTCAATCAATGACTTGGCGTACTCCTTCTTTTAGTCAATATAATTCACGTCAAAGTTTTTTAAATCAAATTCTTGTTTCAATTAGTGGAAGAGCAGCTGAGGAAATTATTTATGGAATTTCTGAAAGTACAACTGGAACAGAAAAAGATTTAGTTGATATTACACGAAATGTCAGAGTTATGATATTAAGATATGCTATGACAAGGCTAAGAGAATTTAAGCAACAAGCACAACAACGAAATCTTTTTTTATTAGGAAATGATATCAAAGAAGAATTAAATAATACTGTTGATAATTTTACAACAAATTTTATTGATCATAGCTATCAACAAATGTATAACTTCTTAAAAATAATGCGTCCGAAGGGAGAAAGATTAGTGGATGAATTATTAACTGCTGAAGAATTAAGTGGACAAGATTTACGAAATTTAGCATCAGAATATTTGTCAAATGTTAAAAAATCCGAATTACTTTATGATACAAGAGAGTCTTCTTTATTTGAGTTAATTTTTGATTTTTTACCTTCAAAGGATATTGAAGAGATATTAACAAAGAAAAAAGTTTAAGATTTTTCCAAGTTTTTAAAATTAAAAACTTGGAAATACTAAATTATCTGGAGAAATAAAATTAATAAAAATAATAAAAACTGATGTAAAGGATAACCAAATAGTTAAAAGAACAGGTGCTGTTGAAAGAAATTTTAAAAAATCATTCATATTTAATATTTAGAATTTAAAAAAAGAAAGTAGCTTTAACGTGGAGAAACTGTTATTTCATCATTTGCTGCTAATAATTGTCCTGATACTAATTCTTTCCAAGCTTCTAATGGCCAAAGGAAACCAGAATTAATAATAGAAATGCTTGCAGGAATATTTACAATAATTTCATTTTCGAAGGAATTTTCTGTTGATAAAGCCCAATTTAAATATTTTCTTCCTACCCATCCAATCCATCCAGTAATATATAGAAAAAGAATACCTGGTACTATAAATTCATTTGCATGATCCCATTGTCCAGTTGCAATTATTCTAGGTAAACCTTCCTTGCCACAAAGAAGATTATTATCTTTATATTTTTCAAATCGAGCTGTTGTACTTTCTATTTTTTTTATAATGTTTTCATATTCGTTACTATTTTTTTCGTAAAATTTTAGTCGATTTTCTAATTTTTTTGTTGAAGTAGCCAATCTTTTATTAAAAGCTTGTGAATCTTTACATGGTACTAAATTCGAAAAATTTAAATCAGCAGCAACTACTGAATTAGCGTTTATCAAAAAAAAAGAAAACAATAAAATAGTGAAAGATTTAAAAAGAGATTGTGAAAGCTTTTTTAGCATAAAACCAAATAAAGTAAATATTGTTTTAAAATTATTATATTGTAATATTATAATTTATATTCAAATAAGTTTAAAAAATGAGACTTTTCCGGGATTGACGGGGTTCGAACCCGCAACTTCCGCCGTGACAGGGCGGTGCTCTAACCAATTGAACTACAACCCCAATTTTTTGCAAAGTTTTCTATAATCCACTAGGAGAGAGAGGGATTTGAACCCTCGGTGCAAGAACATTACACAATAAATTAGCAATTTATCGCAATCGACCACTCTGCCATCTCTCCAAGATTTCCTTTAATTTATGGCTCTAGTAAGATTTGAACCTACGACCTAGGGCTTATGAGTCCCCCGCTCTAACCACTGAGCTACAGAGCCATAATAATAAGATTCTATGCATATTTATTATATCAAATAATACCTTTAGAAGAAAAGAAGTAAATAAAAGTATTATTTGAAAAAATGAAATTTAAAATAAACCAAGCGTTAAAGCTTTATCAATTGGCATTGTAGCACCAAAACCTAACCAGATTGATAAAAAAGTTCCAACTAAGAAAACTATCATGGCTACAGGTCTTCTAAATGGATTTTGATATTTATTAATATTTTCAATAAATGGCACTGTTAATAAACCTAAAGGAACAGCTGCCATTGATAATACACCAAGTAATTTATTAGGTAAAACTCGTAATAAATTAAATGTAGGATAAAAATACCATTCGGGAAGAATTTCTAAAGGAGTAGCAAATGGATTTGCTTTTTCACCAAAACTAGAAGGCTCTAAAATCGATAATCCTATAACGCAAGCGAAAGTTCCAAAAATTACGACAGGGAATATATATAATAAATCATTTGGCCAAGCTGGTTCGCCATAATAGTTATGGCCCATACCTTTTGCTAATTTTGCACGTAATTTTGGATCAGATAAATCAGGTTTTTTAATAACACTCATGATATTTTAATTAAAAATATATATATATAAATCAAATTTAAAAAAATAAATTATAAAGGACCTGATATTCCTTGTTTTCGAATCATTAAGAAGTGAGCAAGCATTAAAACAGCAGTAATTAAAGGTAGTACAAAAGTATGTAAACTATAAAAACGTGTTAAAGTTCCTTGGCCTACACTTGATCCTCCGCGTAAAAATTCAACTAAAGGTGTTCCAATTACAGGAATAGCTTCAGGCACACCTGTTACAATTTTACAAGCCCAATAACCAATTTGATCCCAAGGTAATGAATACCCAGTTACACCAAAGGAAACAGTTACTGAAGCTAAAATAACACCACTGATCCAAGTTAATTCACGAGGTTTTTTAAAACCTCCAGTTAAATAAACTCGAAAAATGTGTAAAATCATCATTAATACCATCATGCTAGCTGACCATCGATGAATAGATCGAATTAACCATCCAAAATTTACTTGAGTCATTAAATACTCAATTGAAGCAAAAGCTTCTACAACTGATGGACGGTAGTAAAAAGTCATTGCAAAACCTGTGGCAACTTGAATTAAAAAACAAACAAAGGTAATTCCTCCTAAGCAATAAAAAATATTTACATGAGGGGGAACATATTTACTTGAAATATCATCAGCAATTGCTTGAATTTCAAGTCGTTCTTGAAACCAATTATAAATTTTTGCCATTTCTTTATTTTATTTCACAATTAAACACAATTTTTTCCTTTTTTATTTGTTATTAGGATTTCTTGATGTATCACTAGATAATAAACCAAAAATAGCAATTGTAATAAAGAAGAAAGCTACAGCGTAAACAAATAATTTTAAAGCTAGCATAATTTTTAAGTAATAAAAAATAATAAGATTTATTATAGATTAGAAGATAATAATTTTTGAAATTTAATACTTTTTGATAAAAAATTTTAAAGTTTTTCAATTAAACGTCGAATAATTTCACGTTGACGGATCATAACCCAACAAAAGCATAAAGTTATGAAAACAATTAAAACTTGGCTAAAAAATAAGATAGGATCTAATCTCCACCCATGAATTAACAAAATTAAGCTATAAACAATTCCCAAAGTAATAATAAAAATATCCCAATCAGTAGATAATTCTCGTTCAATAAATCGCAAAGAATAAAAAGCAATCATTAAAAAAGCAAAAATCCCTCCTAAAAGGAGGGTGGGCTCAATAATAATATTAATCACGATCAATTGGATCTAACTTACTTACAACTATTAAAGCAATTGTAATAGGAATTATTACAATGCTAGTTCCCCAAAATAAACTTCCTAAAAAATTTGCTAAAGATGCTGTCATAAAAATGCGTAAATGGAAATATGCATAAACATTATTATAAAGAAAGGCAATAATGATTTGAAAAAGTTTTTTCAAATTTCATCTTATAATAAATGTATAAAGATTTTTAGTTATTAAAAAATAAAGAACATGATTTCTTCTTATTTTCCATCTATTTTTGTTCCTATTGTTTGTCTTTTTATTCCACTTATTGCAATGGCAGTTACTTTTATTTATATTGAACAAGATAGTCTTTAAATATTTAAAGAAACTTTCTCAATTATTAATAATTGGGAAAGTTAAGATAGAAAATTTTTTATAAAGAAGAACCTAATCCAGAATAAGATCCATAAAAGAATAAGCCAACAATGGTGAAAACACCTAAACCACCAACTAAAGCAATTAGCCAAAGAGGAACACGTCGATTTGTATCTGCCATAAATATTTTTTAATAATTCAATCTAATTCAAAAATTATTTATTTTAAAGGTATTTTTTCTTAGTTGAAAAAATAGCTTGAGAATAAAACTGATAAAACAAATATTAATAATAAGCCCCAGTAAAGAGAACTTCTATTTAATTCAACTGCTTGAGTATTTGGATTTGGTCCTGTCATAGTAAAATTACCTTATCTTTGAATAAATTGCATTGAAGTAATTGAGCCTAAAAAGAAAATAGTAGGCACAGCTAAAGCATGAATAGCTAACCAACGAAAAGTAAAAATAGGATAAGCAACGGATCTGTTATAATTTTTGTTCATAAATGATTTGCTTTATTTTAAATCTTCTAATTCTTGGCTTACATTAAATCGCTCATTTGCTAAAGGAACTTGTTGACGATCTTGACTAAAATATTCGTCAGGACGTGGAGTTCCAAAAACATCATAAGCTAAACCTGTACTGATAAATAACCAACCTGATAAGAAAAGAGTCGGAATTGTAATACTATGAATAATCCAATATCGAATACTTGTTAGTATATCTGTAAAAGGACGTTCTCCTGTTGAACCACCAGACATAATCGAATTTTTTTACTTTTTAAAAATCTTCTTTTGTCACTCTTTTTAAAAAAGCAGGTAGACAGAATCGAACTGTCAAAACCAGCTTGGAAGGCTGAAGTTTTACCATTAAACTATACCTGCAAAATTTATTTTATACGTTCTTTCGTTATGATTATAGCAAAAAGCTTGCAAAAAATGCAAATTTTTTGCATTTTTTGATTATGAAATTGAATTTTCTAAAGGTAAATTTAAAAAATTTGCTAATTCTAATGCTTTTTTTTCCACTTCGTTTGCTTGAAAAAAAATATTGGCTGGAAATAAAGGAATTTCTCTTTTATCTTTCAAAATTAATAAGATATTTGCTCTTGGATTAATTCCCTGTTTTAAAGTAAACTTTATACTTTTAATAGCACTAAATTTATATGATAAAAAAATTTGACGATTTTTTCCTGGAAATCCTAATCTAACTATTCTTATACTTTCATCATTTTTGGAAAACTCATTATAACCACTTCCTAAATTTAAAAATATAGTAAAAATTAAATAAAAAGATAAAGATATTGCTGCAATGCCATAAAAAATCATTACAATACCTTGAGGATAAAAAAGTAAAGTAGAGGTATCAGCAAAAGGAAGAAATTGTTTTTGAAAATAGCTAGATAATCCTGCTAAAAAAAAAGCTATTCCTACAAAAAATAAAATGCTAGAACTTAAATAGTTTTTCCCATTTCTAGCTCCTTTAATGTTTTCTCTAATAATTAGTTTTCCCATGCTTTTTCTTTTTTCTAATTATTAATTAAATTAATTTAATTGTTTTTAAAAAAAGATAAAAAAAAGATAAAAAAGCAAAAACAAAAGAAACTAAAAATAAGTACTGTAATAAAATATTCATATTAAAAAAAAAATAAAAGTATTTAAAAAAAATAAAGCTTTTTAGTATTATGAAAAATCTTTCAATCTATATTATAAATATATCAAAAATCTCAAAAGGCTCCAAGGAAAATTTCATATAATAATATGGAAAATATCAGAATCCAAAATTTTTTATTTTATGAATAAATACGGACTTAATTCTTCTATGGATCTTATTTCTTCTTTTGAGCAAGATCCCTTTATTGGTCATTTATCAACACCAATTACGACTTCAAACATAACAAAAGCTTATTTGGCATCTTTACCAATTTATCAAAAAAATTTATCTCCATTATTACGTGGTATTAACATAGGTTTTGTTCATGCATATTTTTTATTTGGTCCTTTCTTTACTTTAGGTCCTTTAAGATCAAGCGAAGCAAGTGCTTTTATTGCTTTTTTATCGGTAGTAAGCTTAATTATTATTTTAAGTGTAGCTTTACTTATTTATGGTTTAGTATCTTTTAAAAATTCTCAAAAAGATGCTTCTTTAAATTTATTAAATTCAAAAAATTGGCAAAATTTTACAAGTGGCTTTATAGTTGGAGGATTAAGCGGAGTTAGTTTTGCTTATTTGCTTTTAAAAGTTTTTCCTATTTCATAAAAATTGAAAAAGCTTGATTTTTTTTTAAATATTTGTTACTAGGTAATAATATAATATAATTATTATTATATAATTTTATTTTCAGGAAAAATACTCATGGCAAATTATAAAGTAAAATTTCTAAATACTGATCGTAAGATTGACTTTACTGTTGAATGTCCTTCTGATAAATTCTTATTAGAAGCAGCTGAAGATAACAATTTCGAGCTTCCATATTCATGTCGTGCAGGTTCATGCTCAACTTGTTTAGGGCGAGTAATTGAAGGGAAAGTTGATCAACCCGATCAAACATTTTTAGATGAAGAACAATTAAGCAAAGGTTTTGTTTTAACTTGTGTTGCTTATCCATTATCAAATCTTGTTGTTTCAGTACACGAAGAAGAAAATCTTTATTAAAATCTAATAAAATTCCAAAATTTATCAAACTTAAACGTTTGATAAATTTTGGAAGAAAATTTTTTTAAAGAACCTTCAAAGAACAAGCAACTCCAGCAGGAATATCGGCTGCTAATAATAAATTTAAAGTTTCCGGAGAATTTAAATCAATATCAAAAAATTGTTTATAAATTCGAACTTCAAAATGTTCTCGTGATTTTTTATCAATATGGGGTGATCTTAAAACACAAAATCTCTTTTTTTTCACTGGAAGTGTTATTGTTCCATGAATTGTACACTGAGCCTCTGATACAGTTTTAATTAATTCCTTTACTGCTTCGTTAAATAAAGTGTTATCAAAACTTTTTAATAAAATTCTAATTTTCATATTTTATTCAATAATATTTGTAACAAGACCTGATCCAACAGTTCTTCCACCTTCGCGAATAGCTAATCTCATTCCTTTTTCAATTGCAATTGGGGAAATAAGTTCAATTTTCATGTTAACGCTATCACCAGGCATTGCCATTGTTATATCTTCATCAACTTGATTGTCTTCAGTAGAGAAAGCAATAATTTCACCAGTTACATCAGTCGTTCTTACATAAAATTGAGGTCTATATCCTTTATTAATTGAGCTGTGACGTCCACCCTCTTCTTTTGTTAAAATATATACTTCAGCATCAAATTTTGTATGTGGCTTAATAGAACCTGGTTTTGCTAAAACCATTCCACGAAGAACATCAGCTTTTTGAACTCCTCTTAATAAAACTCCAATATTATCACCAGCTAATCCTTTTTCAAGAACTTTTTGGAACATTTCTAATCCTGTAACAGTAGTTGTTTTTGTTTCGTTAATTCCTATAAGTTCAACAACATCACCTAAACTAAGAATTCCACGTTCAATTCTTCCAGTGGCAACTGTTCCACGACCTGTAATAGAAAAAACGTCTTCAATAGCCATTAGGAAAGGTTTGTCAATTTCACGTTCTGGTGTAGGAATATAACTATCTACCGCATCCATTAAACTAAAAATGCTATCAACCCATTGATTTTCACCGCGCTTAATTTTCGGATTTGCCGTAACAGCTTCTAAAGCTAATAAAGCTGAACCAGCAATAAAAGGAATTTCATCGCCCGGATAATCATAAGATTCTAATAACTCACGTAATTCCATTTCAACTAATTGAAGAATATCTGGATCATCAACTTGGTCTGCTTTATTTAAAAAGACAACTAATTTTTTTACTCCTACTTGACGTGCTAATAAAATATGTTCTCTTGTTTGAGGCATAGCTCCATCGGCAGCTGATACAACTAAGATAGCACCATCCATTTGAGCAGCTCCAGTGATCATATTTTTTACATAATCAGCATGGCCTGGACAATCTACATGGGCATAATGGCGAACTTCCGTTTCATATTCAACATGAGCTGTATTAATTGTAATTCCTCTTGCTCTTTCTTCAGGAGCAGCATCAATATCTTCATATTTTTTTAATACGGCTTTTCCAATTGTTGATAAAGTTGCAGTAATTGCAGCTGTTAACGTTGTTTTTCCATGGTCAACATGACCAATTGTTCCAATATTAATATGAGGTTTCGTACGTTCAAATTTATCTCTTGCCATAAAGCTAATTCTTTTCAAAGAATCCAGCTTATGCTTTAGTCAGGATTGAATTTTCGAAAAAATTCTCAATTATCGAAGTTGTGTAAAAGCTTTATTAGCTTCTGCCATCTTATGACTTTCTTCTTTTTTTCGAATACTAGCTCCAGTATTTTTTGAAGCATCAATTATTTCATTTGCAAGTTTTAATGCCATTGATTTTCCAGGTCTTTTTCTAGAATACTCAACTAACCATTTAATTGCAATATTGGTTGAACGATATCGACTTAATAAAGTAGGGACTTGATAAGTAGCACCTCCTATTCTTTTTGCTTTTAATTGTACTCGAGGGCTTATATTGCGAATGGCTTTTTCAAAAACCAGAAGAGGACTTTGGGTTGTTCTATATTGAACAAGATCAAAAGCTCTATATAAAATTCTTTTGGCTAAAAATTTTTTTCCACTTTTTAAAATGCGATTAGCTAAAAGACTAACTAAAAGACTATTGTATTTTAAATCTTTACGAGGAAAACGTTTTTTTGTTGAAATTTTACGTGACATATTAAACTTTTATTTTTTTTTAGTTGTTTTTGAAGCATTTTTTCCTGCTGCTACAGGTACAATTTTACGAGTTCCATATTTTGATCGACCTTGTTTTCTATCTTTTACTCCAGTTGAGTCTAATGCACCACGAATAATTTTATAACGCACCCCTGGTAAATCTTTTACACGACCACCACGAATTAAAACAATAGAATGCTCTTGAAGACTGTGGCCTTCTCCTGGAATATAAGCGGTAATTTCAAAACCACTTGTTAATTTAACTCTGGCTACTTTTCGAATAGCAGAGTTTGGTTTTTTAGGAGTTGTTGTATAAACTCTAGTACAAATTCCTCTTCTTTGAGGACAAGCTTTTAAAGCAGGACTTTTTGTGCTATTTTCTACCTTTGCACGATTTAATCTCACTAATTGTTGAATTGTTGGCATAAAAATGATTAATTTTGATTAGATTGATATTTTTTTTCAAATTTTTCCACACGACCTTCTGTATCAATAATTCTTTGAGAACCTGTATAAAAAGGATGATTTCCTGACCAAATATCCACATATAATTCTTTTTTTGTTGTTCCTACTTCTAAAACTAGCTCACCATCACAATAAATTTTGCTTTGGTACCATTCTGGATGTATTCCTTTTTTTGCCATAATTTAATTGAAATACTAATTTAATTAACGTTTTGAATATTGTGGAGCTTTTCGTGCTTTTCTTAAACCATATTTTCTTCTTTCTTTAATTCGAGAATCACGATTAAGGAAGAAATTTGATTTTAATTTTGATCGATAAGCTAAATCTATTTTACAAATAGCTTTAGAAATAGCAAGGCGAATTGCGTCAATTCTTGAACTAATTCCGCCGCCTCTTACAACAATATTTACTTTATATTCTTTTAATAAATCTAAAAGAATTAAAGGAGCTTTAATTTTTTCTTCTTCACCTAAATTTGATTGAAAAAAATCAGTAAAAGTTTTACCATTAACAAAAATAGAAGCAGAACCTTTTTCTAAATAAGCTTTAGCAACTGAAGTTTTTCGCTTTCCAATTCCTATATAAATTTCTGTCATATAATTTTTTAAATTTCAATTTTTTCAAAATCAATTTCTTTAAAACTTTGATCTTCAATTTCTAATAAATCTGAAACTGAATAAAGGTAAAGACGACGAAAATATTGTCTTCCCAAAACTCCCTTAGGAATCATTCCCCAAACAGCTTTTTCTAAAATTCTACTAGGAATACGATTTCTTAATTTATTAAAGCTTTCAGTTTTTAAACTTCCAGGTCTTTGATTATTACGATAATAAATTTTTTGTTCTTCTTTTTTTCCCGATACTTTAATTTTATTAGAATTAATAACAACTACATAGTTACCTTGATCAACGCCAGGACTATAGATTGTGTTTTCTTTTCCTCTTAATAAAATGCTAATTTTTGTAGCTAACCTACCTAAGCATTTATCTTTGGCATCGATAATATAATATCGTGCCTTATAATTTTCTTTTTTTGGAAAATGTGTTTTCATAATTTGAATTTCTAATTATAGTTTTTTATTTTTGCTCTTTTAATTTTTCAATTTGATTAGAAATGTTTATGTAATTTTTATCAATTAAAAGAGGTATATAAAGATCCAATAATTGTTTAATTGATTCTTTTAAGGCTCTTTTAGGTGTAATACTGCCATTTGTGGTAATTTCTAAAGATAAAGACTCTCTAATATTTCCTTTTGTATCATTAATATATCGAATTCCAAAATTAACAGATCGGACAGGCATAAATAAACCATCTGTAAATAATGTATTGCCTACTTTTGATAATTCCAGACCTAAAAATTTAACTTGATTTCTTGTATCATCAAATAATTGATAAGCTTTTCCTTTATGTATGTCAACTTCTAAGTATAAATCAGATTTATCCGCAACTGTACAAATATATTGATTAGGATTCAAAATTCTTAAATAATTATAAGGCAATAAAAACATTGAAGCAGTAACGATACAAGGTCCTTTTACGCTAATAACACCTTTAAATTTTTTTTCTTCAGTCATTGCTAAAGAAGAAGCTTGAAAAACAATTTCTTTTAAATTAAGTAAAATGTCTAAAGGATCTTCTCGTAAAGAAGGAATTACAGAAAATTCATGTTTAACACCATTTAAGCGCATTGCACTAATAGCATAACTTCCTAAATCAGATAATAAAGTTCTTCGAATAGAAGTACCTAAAGTAATCCCATGTCCTACTTCCAACGGTTCAATTAAAAATAAAGAAGTTTGATTAATAGGGTCTTTAATATTATGTTCAATACAACTAATTTTATGATTTGTCATTATAATCTTCTTCTTTTTGGTGGTCTACAACCATTATGAGGCACTGCACTTTTATCCTCAATAGATTTAACCCTTAATCCTGCGGACAGCAAAGTTCGAATTACACTTTCACGTCCATTTCCTCTGCCTTTTACCACAATTTCAATTGTTTCCATTCCTAATTCAGAAGCTTTAGAAAGCAGCAATTTTGTACTTTGTTGAGCAGCAAAAGCTGTACTTTTACGCGTACCTTTAAAACCAGAAGTACCAGAAGAAGTCCAACATAAAGCATTTCCAAGAATATCACAAAGAGTAATTGTTGTATTATTAAATGTACTTTTAATATGAACTACGCCAAAATTAATTTGCTTTTTTTGTTTTCTTTTTCTTATTGCCATATATTTTTTTAATTTTTACTAGCTAAAAGTGCCTTTCTACGACGAGAAGTTTTGGCATTCGTTCGAGTTCTTTGACCTCTAACTGGTAAGTGACGATAGTGACGTCTACCTCTTAGAGAATTAATATTAATTAATCGGTCAATATTTTGACTTACTAATCTACGTAAGTCACCTTCTAATTTATAAACATCGCTTTCCAATAAATCCCTTAATGCTGAAATATCTTTTTCACTAAGGTCAATAACTTTTTTATTTTCGTCAATATTTAAATCTTTTAAAATTTTTTTTGACCTTGCAATTCCAATTCCATAAATAGCTGTTAGACCAATATAGATTTTTTTTTTATTTAGTAAATTAACACCTAAAATTCTTACCATAATTTTATCCTTGACGTTGCTTATGCTTTGGGTTAATGCAAATAACCATAATTTTTCCATGTCGCTTAATTAAACGACAGTTTTCACAAATTTTTTTTACTGATGGTTTAACTTTCATATTTTTTTTTAGGTTGATCTTGAAGACTTTGATAAAGTGAATATAAATATTTTTGAATATCAAAAGCTACCCCTGCTATGATAATCAAGGAAGAAATATTTAATTGATTTAATAAATTAAATTGTAAAGATTTAACCATGAAATCATAAATTATGCTTATAAAGGCTAAGCTTAATCCTCCCAATAATGATGAAGATTTAACAATATTTTGTAAATAAGAAATTGTTTCTTTTCCTGGTCTTACATCAACAATTGAAACTGAAGCTTTTGATAATTGTTTAGAAATTTTATCAGGATCCCAAAAAATTAATGTATAAAAATAATTAAAAGCAATAATAAAAAAATTATACAATAAATAGCTCAAGTTCGAAAAAGAAGTATTAGCTAAAAAAGAGAAAAAAGGAATAATATTTGAAGCTATAATAATTGGAAAAATTCCAGCTTGATTATACTTAATAGCTAAACCATTTTCATCTGATTTTTTACTAATATTTTCTTGGTTACTTTGTTTATTTTTTTCTTGCTCTTCTTGAAAAAATGCTAATTGTCTAGCTGAAACTAAAGGGATGCTAATTCTACCTTTTTGAAGAATAACTACAAATAATAAAAAGGCTAAGATTAAAGAAATTTCATTAATTTCATTAGAATCTAATAGCAAAAAATTTTGTCCTCTTTTCCACAAAGCTAAAATAATATTCGAGAAAATGATAATAGAGGTACCATTTCCAATTCCTTTATTATCGATTTTATTTGTAATAAAAAGAACAAGCATGGCTCCACTTATTAAAATACAAAGACAATAAGCAAAAGATAAAGAGTTAAAGTTATAAAAATAATCTTTAAAATAAAGTAAAAGAGCCGTTCCTTGAGCAGCTGCAATAAAACAAGTTAATAGCTTTTTATAAGAATTTAAAATTTTTTTTCCACTTTCTCCTTCTTCTTGCATTTTTTCTAAAGGAGTAATTAAACTTGTCAATAAATCAATAATAATAGAAGCGTTAATATAAGGAATAATTCCTAAAGAAAAAAAAGTTAAAAAAGGCGTAGAAGCACTAGAATACATATTCATAATTTTCACCAAATAGTTATTTTGGTTTAAAGACGAAAATGCTTGTTCTAAAGCTGGCAAATCAAACCCAGGTAATGGCAGTAAATTTCCTGCTCTCAAAATCAACAAAGAAAGCAATGTTACTAATAGTTTTTGGCTAATTCGTTCTCGTTTATTTTCTTTTGTTGCATTATTAAAAAATTTGTATTGCATCTTTAAATTCCTTCATTACTTTTTTATAAAAAGCACGACGTCTAATTGATTGATATTTTGCAAGTTCAATTTTTTCTGATAAAGTTGATAAAGCTGAAATAGTAGCTTTAGCGTTATTTAACAGATTTTTAGCTCCTAATTGTTTGGCTGATACATTTTTGATTCCTGATAGTTCTAATACAGTACGCATTGAAGCACCAGCAATTACTCCTGTTCCTAAAGGAGCCGGTCTAATCATAACTTTACAAGCTCCAAATTCAGAAGAGGTTAAATGAGGAATTGAGAATTTTTTTGTTAATGGGACATTAATAATATGTTTTTTCGCATTTAAAATAGCTTTATCAATAGCTAAATTTACATCATCAGCTCTTCCTATACCTAAACCAACTTTACGTGACAAATCGCCTACGATGACTAATGCTCGGAATGTCATCTTTTTCCCACCTTTTACAACTTTTGTTACTCGCTTAATTTGTAAGATTTTTTCTTCAAATTTTAGTTTGGATAGGCGAGTTATAGCTTTTCTTTTACCTTTTTTTCCTGATTTTTTTACTTTTTCTTTTTTATCAGATGAAAATGTTTTTTCGTTTATCATTTTATTTTTCACTTTAAAATGTTAATCCTTCTTGTCTAGCACCTTCGGCTAAATGTTTTATTCGTCCATGATAAATTCTTAATCCACGATCAAAAATTACTTGGCTAATGTTTTGTTTTTTAGCTTTTTGAGCAATATTTTGTCCTACAATAAATGAAGCTTTACATGTTGACGTAGAATCTACATTATTCATTATCTCTTTATCTAAAGTTGAACTAAAAGCTAATGTTTGACCTTCTTTATCATTAATCAACTGTGCATAAAGATGTTTATTCGAGCGAAAAACTGAAAGTCTTGGTTTTTCTAAGGTACCAAAAATTTTTTGAAAAGATCTTTTTTTTATCATTTGTTTTTTTCCTTTTTTCATATCTTCGATTTATTTCCCAGTTTTTCCTGCTTTACGAATAATTTTTTCCCCTTCGTATCTGATTCCTTTACCTTTATAAGGTTCTGGTGGTCTTATATCACGGAGCTTTGATGCAAATAAACCTACTTTTTCTTTATCAATTCCTTGAATACTAATTTTTGTAGGTGATTCTAGTTTAATTGCAATATCAGATGGAATAAAAAACTCAACAGAATGAGTAAATCCCATATTTAAGAAAATTTTTTCTTTATCTAATTGGAATTTATAACCTACTCCTTCAGCAATTAAGGTTTTGCTAAATTTATTGGCAACACCTTGTACCATATTATCAACAAGAGCTCTCATTAATCCATGATAAGCTTTTGTAAATTTGGCATCATTAATTCTGTGGATTAAAAGTTTGTTTTCATTTTGTTCAAATTGAATTAAATTTAAAAAAGTTTTTTCAATTTTGCCATTTTTTCCGCTTATGCTAATAATATTTTCATTAATTTTTACCTCAACATCTTGAGGAATTATAATTATTTTTTTTCCAATACGTGACATAAGATTATGCTATATAACAAATAATTTCCCCACCTTTTTTTAATCGTGTGGCTTTGATATGGCTCATAACACCACTTGAAGTTGAGATTATGGCAGTACCTTGTGAATGTTTAAGCAAGCTAATTTTTTTACTAAAATCTTGATAGCTTGAATACATACGTTGTCCTGGCTTACTTACTCGAATTATTTTTGAAAATAAAGCTTTTTTTATCCACCAACCTTTATAACGGAAAAAAATTTTGATGATTTTTTGCTTTTTCTCATTTAAAAGAACTTCAAAATTTTGAATATAACCTTCTTTTGATAAAACTTTTAAAATATCTACATTTAATTTACAATATTGAACATTCACATAATTTTGCTTTACGGCAACAGAATTGCGAATGCGTGTTAACATGTCTGAGGTTAAATCTTTAGTCATTATTTTTCTCCTTTTCTTCTATTGATTTACTAAAAGGTAAACCTAATTCAGCAAGCAAAAATTTTCCTTCTTTGCGATTTTTTGCTGTAGTAACTATTGTAATTGTGAATCCTCTTTTTTGATCAACTTTATCATAATCAATTTCTGGAAAAACAAGCTGATCAGAAATTCCAACATTATAATTTCCATAATCATCAAAATGACTTTCACTTAATCCACGAAAATCGCGAATGCGAGGTAATACAAGTTTGCAAAATTTTTCAAAAAAAGCATACATCTTTTCTCGACGTAAAGTTACCGTTAATCCAATAGGCATCCCTTGACGAATTTTGAACCCAGCAATGGATTTTCGAGCCTTTGTTAAAATAGGTTGTTGTCCACTAATTGTTCGAATTTCATCCTTTGCTTTTTCTAAATAATTTTTGTTTTGAGCCTTTAATCCTAAAGCAGCACTAATTTGAATTTTTACTAATTTAGGAAGTTTATGTTTGTTATCATACAAAAATTCTTTTTGTAATTTTGGAATAACTTCTTCTATATATTGCTTTTTTAAATTAGCCATTTTTATTATTTTCAATTTTAGATCTTTCTTCTAGTAAATTTCCGGATTTTTTAAAAATACGTTTTTTTTGATTATCGATAATTTTGAAAGTAATTCTTCCAATTGAATTTAAACTTTCATCCCAAAGCATTAAATTTGATAAATGTAGAGGAATAGGAATTTGTTTTGTTTGTATTTTTTCCTTTTTATTTACCTCATTTTTATTTTTTAAAGATTTAGTACGTTCTTTTCCAGTATCTAAAATAGCTGTAAGTTTTTTATGATCAATAAAAATTATTTTTCCTCTTAAGCCTTTTTGACTTCCTGCAATAACTTGAACTTGATCTCCTGTTTTAATTTTAATTTTTGTCTTCATATAACTTCATTGGCTAATGAAATAATTTTACTGAAATTTTTTTCACGAATTTCACGAGCAACTGGCCCAAAAACTCTTGTTCCACGTGGATTATTTTCTAAATTAATAATAACAGCAGCATTATCATCAAAACGAATAGAACTTCCATCTTTACGTTTAATGGTTTTTTTTGTTCTGACAATTACTGCTCGAACCACATTTGAGCGCTTAATAGCCATATTCGGAATGGCATCTTTGACTACTGCAATAATAACATCACCTATTTTTGCGTATTTTCGATTATTTCCTAAAACACGAATGCACATTAGTTCTTTGGCTCCAGTGTTATCGGCAACTGTTAAATAAGTTTGAGCTTGAATCATAGTTAGTTGCTTTTTTGACTTTTTATGATTTGTTTAAGAATCCAATTTTTTTGTTTACTAAAAGGACGCGATTCTTCAATTAATACTAAATCTCCAAATGAAGCTGAATTTTCAATATCATGCGTCATAAAACGTTTGGTTTTCGTTAAAATTTTGCCATATTTTTTATGCTGATATTTCATTTTCGTTGCTACAATAACAGTTTTTGCCGATTTTGCACGAACTACAATACCTAGTCTTTGTTTCTTTGCCATGAAAGTTTTAACTTTTTTTAATTTTCTTTTAATTTTTCTTCTCTGCTTTAGTTTTCTTTGTTAAAAGAATTTGTTGATTTTGACTTTTTTCAATATCAGCAATTTTTTTTTTATAAAGCGCTAATTGTTTCTTATATAAAGGAATTTTATGAGATTGAAGTTTTACTGTGTTATTAAAAATTTGTTTTCTTTTTTGTAATTGTAGATTGAAAAGTTCTAAAGATATTCGAAAAATTTCCTTTTTAATATTCTCTAGTTCTTTTTCGATATTGTCCGTGCTTTCTAAATTCATAATTCTTTTGAAATAATCTTACTTTTAATTGGCAATTTATAAGAAGCGATTTTTAAGGCATGAAGGGCAATTTCTTTTGAAACTCCGCCAATTTCAAATAAAATGTTTCCTGGTTTAATAACACTCACCCAATAATCAACATTTCCTTTTCCTGATCCCATTCTAGATTCTTCAGCTCTTGCAGTTACTGATTTATCAGGAAAAACCTTAATCCATAATTTTCCAGTACGCTTTGTGTAGCGAGAAATTGTTCTTCTAACTGCTTCAATTTGACGAGAGCTTAACCACACAGGTTCTAAAGCTTGAATACCAAATTCTCCATGATGCAAACTTATATTTCGCGAAGCTTTTCCTTTTAGTCTGCCGCGTTGCATTTTTCTATATTTTGTTCGTTTTGGGCTTAGCATAGTTTTATTTAATAAAGATCCAAACTTTAATTCCAATTACACCATAAATAGTTTGAGCTTCCTCTTTTACATAATCAATTTTTGCTTTTAAAGTATGTAAAGGAATTTTGCCTTTTCGTTTCCATTCACTTCTTGCAATATCAATACCGTTTAATCGTCCGGAAACTTCAATTTTAATACCTTTAATTGGAGTTAACATGGCTTTTTTAATGCATTGTTTCATTACTCTTCTGAAAGGCATACGTTTTTCTAATTGACTAGCAATATATTTGCTTATTAAACGAGCGTCTTCAAAAACATTTTTAATGAAATGAATGGAAATTTTATATAAATTATTTGTTTTACGTTGTAAATCTTGAACGATATCTCTAGCTAAAAGACGAATTAATAAATTAACAAATGGAGTTAATCTTGCTTTTTTAGCAATTAATAAATTTAATGCTCGTTTTACTGATATATCATCAATTTTTTCAAAATAAGAAATAACTTTTCGATACATATCTTTTGCACGAGGGAAAAGAGCAAAAACGTGAATATGAACAATATGATTTGTTTCATTTTCTGCATTTCGTCGAAGAATTTGAATTCGAGATAAAGTTAAAAAATCTTGTAAAATTTGCTGAGTTTTCGTTCGAGCAAGAAAATCTTCTTTGATTGCTTTTGAATAAAAATGTTTATTAGAATACCAACTTGATAAATGATTTTCAGTTGTAACTAATCTAAATGCTTTTGGATTTGTTTTTTGACCCACAATATATCCTCATCTATAAAATATTAATTTATGATTTTTCTTCTACAAAAATACTTAAATGGCATAATTTTTTTTCAATTTTAAAAGCTTTGCCTTTAGCTCTTGGACGCATTCTTTTTAAAATAGATGCTTGATTAACATAAGCTTTTGAAATGAAAAGTTTTTCTTTTGATGCTAAAAGGTTATGATTAGCATTTGAAGCAGCTGAATATAAAGTATCCCAAACACTAGCTCCTGCTTTTTGAGGAATTTTTTTCAAAATAAGAAGAGCATCTTTATATTTTTTTCCACGAATTTGATTAAGAATTTTCTGAATTTTTGAAGGAGCAATACGCAAATTTCGGGAATGAGCGCATGCAACTAATTTTTTTTTTGTTAAAACTTCTTCATTCATATTATCGCTTTTTAATTTTACGTTCTGTTTTTTTATGTGTACGGAATGTTCGGCTTGGTACAAATTCCCCTAATTTATGACCTACTAATTGATCAGAAATGAAAATGGGTACATGTTTTTTTCCATTGTGTACACTAATAGTATGACCGATCATCAAAGGTAAAATTGTTGAAGCTCTAGACCAAGTTTTAATAACGTCTTTTTTTTTCTTTTGGTTTAATTTTTCAATTTTTTTTAAAAGATGATAAGCAATAAAAGGTCCTTTTGAAAAAGATCTTGTCATAAGCTAATTTATAATTTTATTTTGATTTGTTAATAAAAAGATTGCTACGTTTTTTGACTTTACGAGTTTTTGCTCCTAATGCAACTTTCCCCCATGGTGTTAATGGTCTTGGTTTTCCAATTGGGCACTTTCCTTCTCCGCCTCCGTGTGGATGATCTACTGGATTCATAACACATCCTCTAACTGTTGGGCGAATACCTAGCCATCTTTTTCTTCCAGCTTTTCCTAATCTTAGATTATAAACATCTGAATTACTTAAACGACCAATTGTGGCTACACAATTTTCATGAAAAGATCTAACTTCTTTTGAACTTAATCTTAAAACAACATAGGAGTTTTCTTTGGCAAGAATTTTGGCTGAAGTTCCTGCACTGCGAATAACTTGACCCCCTTTTCCCGGATATAATTCAACATTATGAACATCCATACCTAAAGGAATATTTTTAAGAGGCATTGAATTTCCAATCGAAACTTCTATTTTCTCACCAGCAATAATTTTATCTCCAATTTTTAATTTTTCAGGATGTAAAATATAAGACTTGCTCCCATCAGCATAATAAACTAACGAAATATTGGTATTACGATTAGGGTCATATTCAATACTTTGAATAGTTCCGGGAATATTGATTTTTCTTCTTTTAAATTCAATTAAACGATATAATCTTTTATGTCCCCCTCCTTTATGTCGTGTTGTTATTTTCCCTTGATTATTTCTTCCTTTTGCACGATGATTATATTGTGTTAAACTTTTTTCAGATTTAACTTTTGAAAGAGAAGAAAAATCAATAACACTTCGATGACGAGTTCCTGCAGTATATGGTTTATAAATTTTTAATCCCATAATTTAATTTTAATTAAATAAATTGCTAATTTTTTGATTTTCTTTTAAAGTAATATAAACTTTTTTAGATTTGGCTTTTTTACCCATATATTTTCCTATTCGTTTTTTTGCATGGTGTAAATTTAAAGTTCGAATTTTTTCAATTTTTACAGAAAATAGCATTTCTAAAAGGGGTTTTAACTCAGTCTTTTTTAAGGAAGGATCAACTATAAAAGCATATTGATTTTCAGCTTTTTCATATAATTTTGATGTTTTTTCCGTTACGACATAAGACTTAATTTGAGTTACTAAATTAATTAATTTCTCTTTTTGTTTTTCTTCCATAAATTTCGTTAATTAAATTTACACTATCTTTAGATAGTAAAATATTTTTTGAGTTTAATAATTGCTTTAAATTTAAAGAATTCGCTAAAGTTATCTCTACATTTGGAATATTACGTAAACCAAAATAAAATAATTTATTCATTTTTGGTAAAATAATTAATGTTTTTTCATCTTTAGGAATAGATAAATTTTTTAATAATAAATCAATTTTTTTACTCTTAAATTCCATTGAATTTTCAAGAAGAGAAGGATCAATTATTTTTGTTTGATTATTTTTTAAATAAAAAGCAGCGACAATAGCTAATTTTCTTTCTTTTTTATTAACTTTTTTTGTTACAATTCTATCTTTTCGTGGTCCAAAAATTACTCCACCACCTACCCATAAAGGAGACCTAGTAGAACCTGCACGTGCTTGGCCTGTGCCTTTTTGTCTCCATGGTTTGCGACCTCCTCCTCTTACTTCAGATTTTGTTTTTGTTGAGGCAGTATATTTACGTTGTGTTTTTAATTGAGAAATATAAACTTTATGAATTAAGGCAATTCGTCTTTTTTTAAGCCTATTATCTGTTAAATTTTGATCTTCTATCATACTTTTTGAATGCTAAACAATAGTTAATAAATTCCCTGTTTTTCCTGGTACACAACCTTTAATTACTAAAAGTTTGCTTTCCGCAATAAAATCGACAATTTCTAAACCAGAAAAAGTACACTTACTTCCTCCTAATCTTCCAGGCATTTTCTTTCCGGGAAAAACACGACCAGGGCTTGTTCCAGCACCCATTGATCCTTGTAAACGATGATGTTTTGATCCATGAGTCATAGCACCACGATTAAAACCATGCTTTTTAATATTTCCAGCGTTCCCTTTTCCAATACTTAATCCTGAAATTTTTACTTTTTTTCCAATCTGAAGCCAATCTAATTTTATTTCTTCTCCAATTTCATAATTGCTAACTTCATTTGTGCGAAATTCTTTCAAATATTTTAAAATTGGTAAATTTTTTTGTTGAAAATAACTTAAATATGCTTTATTTAATCTTTTATTTTTTGTTATTTCCCAATATCCAATTTGAATAGCATTATAGCCACACTTTTTTTTTTCTTTAATATCTGTAATAAAGCAAGGGCCTACTTTAATCACAGTAACAGGTACTACTTTTCCCTCTTTATTAAAGATTTGTGTCATACCAACTTTATTTCCTAAAATTCCAATACCCACACTTTTTCCCCATTTATTTTTTGAATTAAAGACTATATACCTTATTTTTAATAAAAATTTGATAATAAATTATGCATATATAGAAATAATTTAAATAAAATTAAGTGGAATAATCATTAAAATACTAATTAAAAAACTAACTTTTTCAATAATACTTTTCAATAACTATTGAATTTATAAAAAATTTTAGAACAAAAATAATAAATTAAAATATTAATTTTTAGAAATTAGATAATAGTTCAATATTTAAAAATTTCATATTTTTATTTTTAAAGAAAAGATATGTTGACTAATATTATATATTAGTATTAAAATAATAGTAACCGGATTAAAAAAATAGATTTTTTGGTGCGCTATTCCGGATATGTTTAATACTTTATAAATGTTTTATAATAAAGTATTCATAAGTTCAAAACACTAAACATCCAGTACCAATTTATTAAAAGATAGAAATTTTTTTATGAAAAATTTTCAATTTAATACTTAGCTTTAAAATTGAAAAGTGTTCTTTTAATAAGAGATTAATAAAGCGATTATTTTTGATGATATTGATTGGTCCAATATTTCACAAGAAACAAAAATTCATTTGTTAGATAAACTTCCTTCTTCATTAATTAAAGCTATTACATCTAATAATAAAGAAGATCTGATTAGTATTTTTGATAATGATAAGGCCATAAGCTGAAGAATTCATCGTGTTCAATTAAACTAATCAAATAATAATAAATACAAAAAACAAAAACTATAGTAAATAGAAATCACCTAAACAACTTTAGCGCTGATATTGTAAAAGGAATTGCTAAAGCAGTTAGTTGGTCTTTTAATGCTACAAATGTTAATTCAATTGGGGTATTTTTTGCTACTGGGACTAGTTACAGCCTTTGTTATTTTTTATTGAAGCGCCTTTTAAAGGTTTTGATGACTAGTCTCTATCTTTTTTCTTATAATTTAAGTATAATTAAGTAAAACTAACTTATTTGAAGCTAGTTTTATATCTTATTAATTTGAGAAATGAGAATATAAAATTTCTGTGTTTAAAATATAAAGAAAAAATGCCAAGAATAGTAGGTATTGATCTAGGGACTACAAATTCTGTTGTAGCAGTAATGGAAGGAGCAAATCCAATTGTATTACCAAATCAAGAAGGAGCAAGAACAACACCTTCTATTGTAGCTTATAGTGTATATGGAGATACTTTAGTCGGACAACTTGCAAAACGTCAAAACGTGGTAAATCCTGAAAATACTTTTTATTCAGTAAAAAGATTTATAGGAGCAAAATATAGTGAAATTGAAAGTGAAATTTCTCAAGTTTCTTATCAAGTAAAATCTGATGAGAAAGGAAATGTAAAAATATATTGTCCATTATTAGATAAAGTTTTTAGTCCAGAAGAAATTTCAGCTGCTGTTCTAAAAAAATTAGTAAGTGATGCTTCAAATTTTTTAAAAGAAAAAGTAAGTCAATGTATAATTACTGTGCCTGCTTATTTTTCAGATTCATCTCGAGTTGCTACAAAAGATGCAGGTAGTATTGCAGGTTTAGAGGTATTGCGTATTTTAAATGAGCCAACTGCTGCTGCATTAGCCTATGGTCTAGATAAGAAGAAAAATGAGGTTGTTTTGATTTTTGATTTAGGAGGAGGAACTTTTGATGTTTCAATTTTAGAAGTTGGAGAGGAAGTTTTTGAAGTCCTTGCTACTTCTGGTGATACTCACTTAGGAGGGGATGATTTTGATCAAGTTATTGTTAATCATATTTTAGCAAATTTTAAGTCAAAAGAAGGTATTGATTTATCAAGTGATAGACAAGCGAGACAAAGAATACTAGAGGCTGCGGAAAAAGCAAAAATTGAACTTTCAAATTTACAATCAACTCAGATAAGTTTACCTTTTATTTGTATTGATGGCCAAACGCCAAAAAATATTGAAATGCAATTAGACAGATCAAAATTTGAAGAATTAAGTAGTTATTTATTAAAAAGATGTAAAGATCCAATTGAAAGAGCTTTAGCCGATGCAAAATTGCAAAAAGGAGATATTGATCAAGTAATTTTAGTTGGTGGTTCAACTCGTTTACCAGCCGTTCGAAATTTACTTTCAGATTTAATAAATAAGCCTTTGAATCAAACGGTAAATCCTGATGAAGTAGTGGCTTTAGGTGCAGCTGTTCAGGCTGGAATTTTGGCAGGTGAAATTACTGACTTGATTTTATTAGATGTTACTCCTTTATCTTTAGGAATTGAGACTTTAGGAGGGGTGATGACACCAGTAATTACTAGAAATTCATCAATTCCAGCGAAACAATCGGAAGTCTTTTCTACAGCTCAAGATTCTCAATATTCTGTTGATATTCATGTATTACAAGGTGAGCGAACTTTTGCTAAAGATAACAAAAGTTTAGGAATTTTTAAATTAGATGGTATTCCACCTCAACCTCAAGGTGTTCCAAAAATAAAAGTAACTTTTCAATTGGATGCCGATGGAATTTTGGCTGTATCTGCACGTGAAGAAAAATCCGGAATTGAACAGTCGATTAGAATAGAAGGGGCTTCAACCTTAGATCGTGATGAAGTCTCAAAAATGGTTGCTGAAGCAGAACTAAATTCCCATTTTGATGTATTGAGAAAATTTGCAGTAAGTTTTACTTATGAATTAGATAATGTGCTTTCAAAATCTGAAATTATGATGGAAGAAGTATCAAAGCTTAATTTACAAAATAAAGTTTCGATCCAATACATGGAATCCTTATTAGATCAAATTAAAAATGCTTATTTGGGTAATCAATTAGCTTTTATTCAAGATCAACTTGATGACCAGATTTTTTTAAGTCAATACGCCTTCTTAGGTGATTATTTTAAACATATATTAGAGTAACATATATTTATACTTATAAATGCAAAAAAAACATGGATAAATTCAAATCACTCTTAGAACAGATTTTTTTTAAGACTACTTTTATTAAGCAGCCTTTAATTAATACTGTTATTATTATGGCGGCCTTAGCTTTAGATACATATCTTAGTTGGAATTTCAAAGAATAAGCATTTCAAGCTTAATAATAGAAAGAATTTTTTTATATTATTATTCAACCTTTTTTCTGAAATTTTGAAAAATTTTATATTATTATTTTATAATATAAAATAATTCAGAAAAATAAAATTGACTACAATGGTGAAGCTTTCTGGGCCAAGAGTTAAAATAGTAAGAAGGCTAGGATTACTTCCAGGACTAACAAAAAAAATGATTAAACATCGTTTAAAAAGTCCCGGACAACATGGAAAGAATTTAATTGTAAAATCTAAACGTTCTTCTTTATCCGATGATTATAAAGAAAGACTTCGTGAAAAGCAAAAATTAAGGTTTAATTACGGAGTAACAGAAAAACAACTATATGCCTATTATCAAACATCAAAAAAAGAGAAAGGATCAACTGGTTTAAATTTACTTCAACTATTAGAATCTAGACTTGATTGTCTGGTCTTTAGATTAGGTTTTGCAAGTACTATACCTTTCGCTAGACAGCTAGTCAGCCATGGTCATATCATGGTAAATGATATTGTTGTTAATGTTCCAGGTTTTATTTGCAAAAAATTTGATGTTATTTCCGTTAAAGATATTGATCGCATTAAATTCTTAGTTAATGAAAATCTTCAAAAAGAAGAAGAAAAGCGTAGATTAATGGAAAAACGAATTAAGAGAATTAAAATAAAACATTTACGTTTAAAAACTTTATTACCTAAGCACTTATCAGTTACTCCTTCTGAATTGCAAGGTCAGTATATTCGTTTTATTAGACGTAATGATACATCAATTAAAGTTAAAGATTTGAAGGTTGTCGAATTTTACTCAAGATAAATATCAATATGAACACAAATATAAATAATATAACGTCAAAACAAATGTTGCAAGAATCGGCTTCAGTTTTTTTATTTTACCAAAAATTAAATTCTTTACGATTAAACTTAATTAAGGAGATCGTTAAAAAATATTTGGTAGCTAAATTATTAGTTATGAAATTTTGGAAAAAAGTTTCTCAAAAATACAAAAACTTAAAAAAGAAAAAACTTTTAAAAAACTGTGCTAAATTAGCAGCATGTCTCTTTATTTTAGGTATAGCAAGTGAGTCTGCACTAGCAGACTCGGACGATTACTTTAAATATAATTTGCAAAATATGTTTGCATTAGAGAGATTATTGAAACTTATGCTCAAGAATGGTGATAGCAAAATGCTTAGAACTTTTCAAATTGTTGCAAAACCTTTCTCAATCGCTTTTGCAATCAATAAATCGTACAGTTTACCTCCGTTTCCTACCCCAGTTGCAAGTACTATGTTGGAGGTTTTAATGGAAAGCCGTCTGGTAACATTTGGTGGTATTGGGGCCGCAATTTATACAATTTTTAAAAATTTCGATTAATTTACACAAAAAATCCAAGTCAATAGCATAATAACTATGCTATTGATATAATTAAAAGTATTAATAAATTTATTTTATGATAAAAAATTATTTAATTCCTTGTATAAGATTAAGTCTTACTTCAAAATATAGCGCTGCTTTTTTACTAAAAAAACTAGAACAGTTCAAATTATTTCTTAAAAGCTGTGAGGAAAAAAGAAGTCCTCGTGCTAGAAAAATTATTAAATTATTAAAAAAAGTGATTTTTGTGATTATAGTACTTCTGATACTAAAAAGCAAAATATGCTTAGCTGATGATAAGCCAGTAACTAAAGCTACACTTTATAAGAAATATATTAATAAAATGCTTCAGACAAGACGCGCCAGATTAGTTAGGGGTGGGGGGAAGTTTATTGTGCATCCTGAATACGTAAGTAAATATATAAATACTTTAATACCACTTCAACCTTTAGTATACGCCGCGGCTCGAAAACCAGGTAGTAATCTTGCATATATTAGCGCTATTGGGTTAGGTATTGGGGTATTCGCATATATATATTTAGATAATAATTAACGATTATGGGTCGAATAGGATTTGAACCTATGTAGACTAATTGTCGATGGATTTACAATCCATTCCTTTTGACCGCTCAGGCACCGACCCGTAAATTATGATTTTTATAATATAGAAAACTATTATATATATCTTAAGTATATAATAAAATTTTTAAAATGTAAAGAAAAACTTTTCTTTACATTTTAGAAGAACCAAAAAACTTCAAATTAAACTTGAATCTAGTTTGTAGGAAAATAAATACAACCTTTGGAATTTTTATGGTAATAAGTTCAAAAGAGCAAAGCACAATAACTACAAAAAAAGCTCAAATTTTAGTTGATTTAAACGTAGTTGAGACAAGCTTTGAAAAATGGTCAAAACCTGGTCATTTTTCACGTGCATTAGCAAAAGGACCAAAAACAACAACTTGGATTTGGAACTTACATGCAGATGCTCATGATTTTGATATTCAAAGTAAATCATTAGAAGAAATTTCTCGAAAAATATTTAGTGCTCATTTTGGCCAACTAGCTATTATCTTTTTATGGTTAAGTGGTATGCATTTTCATGGCGCTTATTTTTCAAATTATACTTCTTGGTTATTAAAACCTTTACAAATTAAACCTAGTGCTCAATCCGTTTGGCCCGTGATTGGTCAAGAAATTTTAAATGCAGATGTAGGAGGAAATTTCCAAGGTATTCAAATTACGTCTGGTTTTTTCCAAATTTGGAGAGCAGAAGGAGTAACAACCTCTGAGCAATTATATGCTATTGCAATTGGAAGTTTATTAATGTCTATTCTAATGTTAGTAGCAGGATGGTTTCATTACCATAAGGCAGCACCAAAATTAGAATGGTTCCAAAATGTAGAATCTATGATGAATCATCATTTATCGGGATTATTAGGATTAGGTTCTTTATCATGGGCAGGACATCAAATTCATATTGCTAACCCAATTAATAAACTTTTAGACTCTGGAATGAGCCCAAATGATTTACCAAATCCTCATGAATTATTAATTAATCGAGATTTTATTGCAGCTTTATATCCATCCTTTGAAAAAGGATTAACGCCTTTCTTTACTGGGAATTGGGTTGCATATTCCGATATTCTAACATTTAAAGGTGGATTAAACCCTCAAACAGGAAGCTTATGGCTAACAGATATTGCTCATCATCATTTAGCTATCGCGGTATTATTTATTATTGCTGGTCATATGTATCGCACTAATTTTGGTATTGGGCATAGTATGAGAGAAATTCTTGAAGCTCATAAAGGTCCATTTACAGGAAATGGGCATAAAGGTTTATATGAAGTTTTAACAAATTCATGGCATGCACAATTAGCTATTAATTTAGCAATGTTAGGTTCTTTAACTATTATTGTTGCACATCATATGTATGCTATGCCAGCTTATCCGTATATTGGAATTGATTATCCAACACAACTTTCTTTATTTACTCATCATATGTGGATTGGTGCATTTTGTATTGTTGGGGCTGGTGCTCATGGATCAATTTTTATGGTAAGAGATTATAGCGCAAAAGTGAATTATAACAACTTATTAGATAGAGTTATTCGCCATCGTGATGCTATTATTTCTCATTTAAATTGGGTTTGTATCTTTTTAGGCTTTCATAGTTTTGGATTATATATTCATAATGATACAATGCAAGCTTTAGGAAGAACTCAAGATATGTTCTCAGATAAAGCAATTTCAATTCAACCTATTTTTGCTCAATGGATTCAGAATTTACATACGAATAACATTTCGATTACTGCTCCTAAAGCTTTATCAACAGCGAGTTTTATTTTTGGTGGTGAGCCTATAGCTTTAAATTCAAAAATTGTTATTGCTCCAATGCATTTAGGAACTGCTGATTTTATGGTTCACCATATTCATGCTTTTACTATTCACGTAACGGTTTTAATTTTATTAAAAGGTTTACTATATGCAAGAAATTCAAGATTAATTCCTGACAAATCAAATTTAGGTTTCAGATTTCCTTGTGATGGACCAGGAAGAGGAGGAACATGTCAAGTGTCTGCATGGGACCATATTTTCCTAGGTTTATTTTGGATGTATAACTCGATTTCAATTGTTATTTTTCATTTTAGTTGGAAAATGCAATCAGATATTTGGGGAACAATTAATCCTCAAGGTGGAATCTCTCATATAACTGGTGGAAATTTTGCTGAAGGAGCTTTAACAATCAACGGATGGTTAAGAGACTTCTTATGGTCTCAAGCTTCTCAAGTTATTCAATCTTATGGTTCAGCATTATCTGCTTATGGTTTAATTTTCTTAGGTGCACATTTTATTTGGGCATTTAGCTTAATGTTCCTATTTAGTGGTCGTGGATATTGGCAAGAGTTAATTGAATCAATTGTATGGGCGCATAATAAATTAAAAGTAGCACCTTCTATTCAACCAAGAGCTTTAAGTATTACTCAAGGAAGAGCTGTAGGCTTAGCTCATTATTTATTAGGTGGAATTGGCACAACATGGGCCTTTTTCTTAGCAAGAATTATTTCTGTTAGTTAATTTTTATAAAATAAAAGGAGTTTAAGTAATGGCAACTAAATTTCCAAGCTTTAGTCAGGTATTAAGTGAAGACCCGACAACTCGACGTATTTGGTATAGTATTGCAACTGCTCATGATTTAGAAAGTCATGATAATGTTTCAGAAGAATCATTATATCAAAAAATCTTTGCATCACATTTTGGTCACCTTGCAATTATTTTCTTATGGACATCTGGAAATTTATTTCACGTTGCATGGCAAGGGAATTTTGAACAATGGATTGAAAACCCTTTAAAAGTTAAAGCCATTGCACATGGAATATGGGATCCTCATTTTGGTGAAAGCGCTTTAAAAGCTTTTAGCCGTGGAAATTTTCTTTATCCAGTTAATATTGCTTTATCTGGGCTTTATCAATGGTGGTATACTATTGGAATGAGATCTAATCAAGATTTATATATAGCTTCATTCTTTTTAATTCTTTTATCTTTGGTTTTAATGCAAGCATCTTGGTTACATTTACAACCACAATTTAGACCTAATTTAGCTTGGTTTAAAAATAATGAATCAAGATTAAATCACCATTTAACTGGTCTTTTTGGATTTAGCTCAATTGCTTGGACTGGTCATTTAGTTCATGTAGCTATTCCTGAGTCAAGAGGACAACATATTGGATGGGATAACTTTTTACAAGTTGCTCCACATCCAGCTGGATTAAATCCTTTTTTCACTGGAAATTGGTTAGTTTACGCCCAAAATCCAGATACAAAAAATCATTTATTTAGCACATCTACAGGTGCAGGAAATGCAATTTTAACTTTTAATGGAGGTTTCCATCCACAAACAGGAAGCTTATGGCTAACAGATATTGCTCATCACCATTTAGCTATTGGAGTTCTATTTATAATTGCAGGACATATGTATCGTACTAATTTTGGTATTGGACATAGCTTAAAAGAAATCCTTGAAGCACATCGACCACCTGGTGGAAGATTAGGAAATGGACATTTAGGTTTATATGAAACAATTACAAATTCTTTACATGCACAATTAGGACTCGCTCTTGCATCTTTAGGTGTAATTACATCTTTAGCTGCTCAGCATATTTATTCTTTAAATCCTTATGCATTTTTAGCTAAAGATTATGCAACAGAAGCTGCTTTATATACTCATCATCAATATATTGCTGGTTTCTTAATGGTTGGAGCTTTTGCACATGGAGCAATCTTTTTTGTTCGTGATTATGATCCAGAACTTAATAAAAATAATGTTTTAGCAAGACTTTTAGATCATAAAGAAGCAATTATTTCTCATTTAAGCTGGGTTTCTCTTTTCTTAGGATTTCATACTTTAGGTTTATATGTTCATAATGATGTTGTTGTTGCTTTTGGACAACCTGAAAAACAAATTTTAGTTGAACCAATATTTGCACAATGGATTCAAGCAGCTTCAGGAAAAGCTTTATATGGTTTTGATATCTTCTTATCATCTTCAGAAAGTCCAGCCTACAAAGCAAGTGAAAATATTTGGCTAACAAATTGGCTAGAAGCTATTAATAATTCGAAAAATTCTTTATTTTTAAAAATTGGTCCTGGAGACTTTTTAGTTCATCATGCAATTGCTTTAGGATTACATACAACAACTTTAATTTTAGTTAAAGGAGCTTTAGATGCAAGAGGATCAAAATTAATGCCAGATAAAAAAGATTTTGGTTATAGTTTCCCTTGTGATGGACCCGGAAGAGGAGGAACATGTGATATTTCAGCATGGGATGCTTTTTATTTATCAATGTTCTGGATGCTTAATACAATTGGCTGGACTACTTTTTATTGGCATTGGAAACATATAACATTATGGATGGGAAATAGTGCTCAATTTGATGAATCATCAAATTACATTATGGGATGGCTAAGAGACTATTTATGGCTAAATTCATCACCACTTATTAATGGTTATAACACTTTAGGAATGAATAACCTTTCAGTTTGGGCATGGATGTTCTTATTTGGACATTTAGTATGGGCAACTGGATTTATGTTCTTAATTTCGTGGAGAGGTTATTGGCAAGAATTAATTGAAACAATTGTTTGGGCTCATGAACGTACTCCATTAGCTAATCTAATAAAATGGAAAGATAAGCCTGTTGCTTTATCAATTGTTCAAGCTCGATTAGTTGGATTGGCACACTTTACTATTGGTTATATTTTTACATATGCACCTTTCGTAATTGCTTCAACTTTAGGAAAATTTGGTTAAAATATTAATATTTGATATATTATTATTTATAGTAATTCAATATTTGTAAAAAAAAATACCAAAAAGCTATGGCAAAAAAAAGTATGCTAGCCCGTGAAACAAAGCGTAAAAAGTTAGTTCAACAATATTTTAATCGAAGACTAAAATTAAAAACTTCTTTAAAAAAAGCAACAAATTTAGATGAAAAATTTGAAATTTCATTTAAGTTACAGCAGCTTCCAAAAGATAGTTCTCGAACGCGATTACGTAATAGATGCTGGAAAACAGGAAAACCTAGAGGTTATTCAAGATTTTTCGGTCTATGTCGAAATGTGCTTCGAGAAATGGCTCATGATTGCTTATTACCTGGAGTAATAAAAGCTAGCTGGTAAAATCGATTTAATTTTTTAATGAATTAGCTATATCAAATAGCTAATTCATTTCCTCTTTTATATTGTAAATAAGCAGCAACGAATAAACCAGATAAAGTAACAAAAATCATTCCTAAAACGATTCCTGAAAGTAATAATTCCACCATACTCTTTTTTCTTATAATTAATAAATTTTTATTTAAATCCAACACTTGCCTGCCAAACAAAAGCTAATAAAAAGAATAAAACAGGAATAACTGGCATTATATCAGTTAATGGACCAAAAACAGCAAAAACACCTGGTAATTTTGATAATAATAAAAAGTTCATATTATTGATTAATATTGAATTTTTGAAATATAAGCTTTATTATAAATACTTTTTTCCTTTATTTAAAAAAGCTGATAAGGAGAATTGAACTCCTAACCTCCTGATTACAAGTCAGGCGCTCTACCAATTGAGCTATATCAGCATAAATTTATTGTCTAAAAACACTTCTAATATAAATATTTCTATATAAAAAATATAAAATTTATTATACTAAGTGCTTTTAAACTATGTCAAATTCATCATATAAAGAGACTAGTTTATTTAATCATTGCTAATCTTTCCATAGTATTAAAAGTTGATAAATCTGAACAAATTAATTGACATAATTGTTTACGATCTACTAGAATATTTTTCTTTCTAAGTTCTCCCATTAATCTTGAATACGTATTATTACGAGCTCTTGCTGCAGCATTGATACGCATAATCCATAGTTTACGAAAATTACGCTTACGCAATTTTCTTCCAACATATGCATAATTTAAACTTTGAACCACTTGTTCTGTTGCCATTGTAGCCAGCTTAGAATTTGCACTTGTGTATCCTTTTGCTAAAGTTAAATATTTTTTACGTCGTTTTGCAGCAACATTTCCTCTTTTTACTCTCATTTTTTTATTTTCTTTATTCTTATTATTTAAGCAGCTGCATAAGGTAACATTCTTTTAAAAGTTCCCATATCACTTTCATGAATTGAACTAGGAGCTGATAAAGAACGTAGTCTTTTTGAATTTTTATGTGCTAAAAGATGACTTTTATAAGCTTTTCTACGTAGCATAACATTTTTCTTTACTTTTATACGTTTTGCAGCAGATTTTCTTGTTTTTAATTTCATTTTCTCTACTTCAATATAATTTTGAATTCATTTAGATTAGCTTTAATAAAATTATTAAAGCTAAATAAAAATTATTTATGATTGCTGTGCCCAAATATAATTTGTTTCAATTGGTTCTAACAAATAAAGTTTAATCAGATTAAAAAGTAAACTAAAATAGCAAGGAAGCTTTAAAATATTTTTTACCAGTTTAATATTATTACCTTTATCGATTTCTGAAATCTTTTGATTTTCTTCTGAGCATTGATCTAATAAGGAGAAAAAGCTTGGGTGATCCACATCAAGAATGATAGGGAACAAGCTTCTAGCGCTTTGATTTGTTTTACGAATTACGTATTGATCAAATTGCTTTGCCTCTAAACCTATACTAGCATAAAAATCTTTCCTTTGCAAATCATTTAAATACATTGTAGCAAAGACAGACAATAGGAAAAAACGACACCATAAACGAGATTCAGAAGTGTTTAATAAATGCTCTTGAGATTTTAATAATGCTGCAAAGAAATCACCATGTCGATTTTCATCTTGACACCAGCTTTCAAAAAATCGAAATAAAGGATAAATTCTATAACTTGGATTTTTTTCTAAATGACGATAAATTGTTATATAACGCCAATATCCAATTTTTTCAGATAAATAAGTTGAATAAAAAATAAATTTTGGAGAAAAAAATGTATATTTGCGAGTTTTTGTTAAAAAACCTAAATCTAAAGAAATGTTAAAATCACTCATAGCTTTATTTAAGAAACCAGCATGTCTAGCTTCATCTCGAGCCATAAAAGAAAAGCCTTCAGCTAATAATGGATTAATATTTTTTAAATTTCGGGAAATTTCTTTATATAATAAGAAACCGGAAAATTCTGCTGTACAAGAACGCTCTAAAAATTCGATAAAAATATTTCTTGTTTTTTCATCAAAAGAATCCCAAGTTTTTGAAAATTCTTTGTCTCTAATAAAGTGATCTCTATTGTAATCAATTCGAAATTCTTCTACAATAGCTTCGATTTCTTTTTGATTTCTACTAATATCTAATTTTGAAATTTCTTCAAAATCTGTTGTATAAAAACGTGGTGTTAATAAAGTTTCTTTAGCTGCTACTTTATTTTGAATTTTTTTATTACTAGTAATGCTCATAGATAATTACTTCAAATTTGACTTCTATTAATGCATAGCGTATAATAATACATATTATTATACTTTTTTTTGAAAAAGAAAAGCTTTTAAATCATCAGCTTGACGGTATAGCCAAGCGGTAAGGCGTTGGATTGCAAATCCTTCACTCTCCAGTTCAAATCTGGATACCGTCTAACGGGGGACATGGTGGAATGGTAGACACAACAGACTTAAAATCTGTTGACCCATATTGGTCGTGAGGGTTCAACTCCCTCTGTCCCCAGAATAAAACATAAAACTTTAATGCTTATTGCCAAAAGGGGAAAATTAACACATTTTTAGCTAATTAAATTTCAAATCTTTTGAAAGCTTGCACTTTAATATTTTCACGAAATAAGGCAATATGATTTGCAATATATTGCTCAATGCTAAGTTGTTCATCTCGAGAATAAGCTAAGCTTAAAAAAGATTTAGACTGAAAATATTTTAACGTGTTTTCTTCCGCTTTAATTTTGATTACTTCATTCGATAATTCTGGACTAAGTTCTTGAAAATTTTTCATTTCTTGATATAAATGATCATTCCAAATATGTGATGGAACATCATTAATACAAAGATATTCAGGAGCTTGAAGAACAATTTCCATACATAAGGATTTTGCTAATTCATTAAATTCTGGTCGTACAGCCACGTAATCTGTTTCACATCTAAGATCAATTATAGCTCCTTTTTTTGGGGGGAAATTCTTAATTTTATGAATATAACTTGAAATAATCCCAGATTTAGTTTCACGTAACACTTTCTTTTGGGCAATTTCAAGATTTTTTTCTTCTAAAATTTGCTTAGCTACTTCAAAATCATTGTTTGCTTCATTTAAAGCATTTTTACATTCAGTAAAACCAAATCCTGTAAGCCCTCTTAATTCTTTAATTTTTTCTGCAAGTCCTGACGAAGAAAGACTTACTTTAACTGATGATATATTTCCTTGATTTGAATCCATATTTATTTTTATTATTTTTCAAAACTTAATTTGATAAAGAAAATTCATTTAAAAAAATGAATGATTCTTTATCTCTTGCAGTATAATTAGCAAGATTGAATTAATTATATCAAAGTTTTAAAAAAGATAGGACTTCCAAATTAAAAATCTAATTCAGCTAATTGAACTTTTTCAAATTGTTTTTTCTTAAGAACAAAAATAGTTTGAGTTAAAACAATAATTAATGAAAAAGCTAAATAACCATAAATTCGTAAAGGATTTTGTAAGACAATTTCTTTTTCTGTTTGTCCAAATCCACCTACATTAGGATTTTCTGTTAAGGCTTCATCTTTTAAAACTTTTTGATTTTCTTTAACAATTAAGTTATATGCTGATGAAATAACTTGATTTTCAGAAATATTATTATCTGTAGTAATTGTTAAAGTATAATTTTTCTCATTTTTTACTATACTAGAAATTTTTCCAGAATATGATGATAAAATTACGTTATTATTACTTTTTTCCCCTGTAGGATAAACTTGTCCTCTTCCTCTATTTCCTCCAACATAAATTGGATATTTTACATAAAAAACTTTCTTATCTTTTTCTGGATTAGGAGATAAAATAGGAAAAGTAATTTCTGAATATTTTTCTCCACTGACTGGACCAACCATTAAAATATTTTCTTGCTCAGCACTGTATGGAGTAATATATAAACCTTTTAGCTTTTTTGTTAATTCTTCACTTAATCTATCTTTAGGAGCTAATTTAAATCCTTCTGGTAATATCATTATAGCTCCTACATTTAAGCCTCCTTTTTGTCCATTAGCTAAGATTTGTTGTTGATTTTTGTTATAAGGAATTTTAACAACAGTTTCAAAAATTTGATCAGGTAAAATTGAAGAAGGCGCTTCAAATTCTGTAGGTTTTTGAGCTAAATGACAATTAGCACAAACAATTCGTCCATTGCTTTCGCGAGGCATTTTATAATTTGTACTAGCAAAAATTGGAAAAGCATTTGCTTGAAAAGCAATAGAAAAAAGTATAAAGAAAAGAGCTGAAACTTTAGCTGTTAATTTAGAAATTTTAGAAAATAAAGAAATATTTGTCATAAAATTAATTTTTAATTTAAAAAAGTAAGAGATAAATATTTAATAAAAATTCGTTTAATTAAAAAATGAATGCTAATTCCATAAATTAGCATACTAAAAATAATAAAAAGAATTTGGCTATAAAGATCTACCGTTGGTGTTAAAAAACCAGATAAAAGTAGTATAAAAAAAATTGAGAACTTAAAATATTTTAAAAATTTAAATATCTTAATTTCATTGCTTATAAAATAATAACTGAACAATGGAAGTTGACTTATTAAATTTAATGATAAAAGTAAAAAAAATTCAATTTTAAGTAAATCATTAAAAGACCAAAAATTTTCAAGAGTTTTCTCACTATAAGCATAAAAGGCATCCAAACTATTTGGTAGAATGTAATTAGTCGATGCAAAAAAAGAAAATATAAAAAAGAAATAAAGAAATTTATTATTAATAAAATAAAAATTTTTGTTAAGTATTTTACTTCCTAATGTTTTCTGATTATCTAATAGTGACGGAAAAAAAGTAAAAAAGTTAGTAAATAAAAAAAATAATAAAATAAAAAGAAAAAGAAGAATCAAATAATATCCTGGAATCAATTGTAAAAATCGGATTTCTGGTACTTGATTTCTAATTAACTTTACTATAATAAATACATTACAAATTTGAAAAAAGCCTTGAGAAAAAAATGAAAAAGATGAATTATAAAGGTCACTTTTTTTAAGACTTGAAAGCAAATTAAACATAAATTTTTCTACTTTTTATTCAAATCTTTTTTTATGTAAATCAATACAAGATTTTAGAAAATCGATTTCTTCAAATAAAAGCATAAGTTTATCTTCAAGCTTTTGTGTTGATTTTTCAGGATTTTTATCCATTATTTGATTAATTTCTTCCTCTAATTTTTGAGATTTTTCAATTTTTTTATCAAGTTCTTTTTGCATTTTTGCAACTGGAAAATCTGTACCAATTTCTTTTAGTTTACTTGCAAATACATTAATTCTCGTTTGATCATACTCATCTCCCTGTGATCCCACAATGTTACCATTAGTTACAACTATAACTCCGTCTCTTACTGCAAAATATTTATTTTCAATTTTGTTATCTTTTGTAAAACGAACTTCTAGGAAGCCACTTACAATGGATCCGATTAAATCTTGATGTCCATTATAGATTTCGATTAATCCAGAACTTACTTGTGTTAATACACGAATGACATCTGTTTGTACATAAACTGACTTATCTGTGATAATTCGGACTTGCATGAATTTATTATTGCTTTGTGAAGTATTCATTATTTTATATTATAGATAAAAATAAATAAATATAATAAATCTTATTTGGATCAATTCTTGAACCTTT
>JACCEA012224078.1_pt1 | contig 76495 bp, 138 predicted proteins | sample 7449851 | NCBI WGS metagenome assembly JACCEA01 (sample SAMN15323453, study PRJNA562643) | freshwater metagenome | isolation source: river surface water | place: USA:Blue River Watershed | collected 2017-08-18 | reverse complement strand
ATGTTTTTAGCGAGTTTCATTTTAAAGTTCCTTTAAAAAATAGCAAGAACGTCTATCGTTCAAGCACCTACGAAGTGCTGTAGGATTTCATAGTGGTCTTCATAGCAAACCGAACTATCCAGTTCGCTAATGGGCACCCACTTAGCCTTTTCTGCATCGTCCTGACCTTTGACTTTAGGAAGTTCGCCATCGGGTAGTACGATTTTGAATGCGTGTGTAATTGTACGTCCACGAGTAGAACGTTCAATGGCATCGAACACACGGTTGTCTTGAATGCTGCCTTTCAACACTGGTACAGGAACTTTGATTCCTGTTTCTTCCTTGAGTTCACGAATAGCGCAATCAAGGACGCTCTTGTCGGTATCTGCGTTAAGGAATCCCCCTGGCAGAGCCCACAAGCCTTTGCCCGGTTCTGAACGGCGCTTAATCATAAGCACGTGACCGGAACAAATAACAACAGCGTCTGTGGTTACAAACACTGGCGGATAAGGTAGTGAAGCATATTGCTTCTTGTAGGTTTCCACAAACTCACGCTCGCGGATAACTTGTTCGTATTCTGGCGAATCCTTAAAAGTAGTAAGGAAGTCAAAAGTAGTTTCTGGAACTACACCTTTAATGAATGCCATATTGGCGTTACGCTTGAAATACAAGTCGCGAATGTTAACAGCACTCAACGGTTCGATTTCTTCTACGTTGACAAACTCCCACTGAGGGAACATATCTAGATAAAAACTAGATTCGTCTTTCTTGTGTCCAATGATACCGATTTTAAAATCGCCAGGACCTTTAGCGGAATAAACAGCATCACTGACAATTTTTTGTACACGAATAGCCCAGGCCTGGTCGTTGTAGATAGTGTCAATGTTTGCGTTGATGCTGATGTTCAAACTCAGTCCAGCAGTAGCATTGCGAATCATTGCTTCGCGTTCGCGGCTAGTAAATGGGTTTTTATAAGTTCTAGGTTGTTTAGCACTACCTGTAATAATAACTAGATGATTTGTAAGAGCCGTTGCTCGTTTTACAATCTCAAGGTGTGCGTTGTGAAACGGTTGAAAGCGTCCGATGAGGACAAGAAAATCATATTGCTTTGACATAGAAAAATCCTTTCTATAATGTAGCGTTGCGTCTATCGCATTGCTTACTTTTATTTATGTTTTTATTGTAACACCTGCCCACAATGTGAGCAAGTGTTTTTGGTTAACCTACTTGTCCTCGGTAGTCTGCACGAACATACCAATCAGGGGCAGAGTCTAAATTGTTATGTTTGTTGTTATAGTCGATAGCTGCCTGACGAGCTTCGGCTTCGTTGTCGAAGTACCAGGTATCCCAGTGCTTCTGACCCCAACCACGCTCATATTCAGTTAGCTCAACTTTGAATGCAACTACATTAGGCTTTTGGATTCTGGGCATTTTTGGGCTCCTTTCTACTTACTGTAATTACAGTATAGCTTCAGAAGCCCGATGTGTCAAGCAAAAATTTCTAGTGCTGTGCCACATTCCACGCAGAACTTAGCAGTTGCTTTGTTATGCTTGCCGCAGGTAACGCATTTTGGTTTGTGCTTAACTGTAACGGCTTGTTTAACAGCCTCACCGCCTAAAATCTTAAACACCATAGAATGTTTAGTACTTTCTAATGCACCCACGTAAGTAGTGTGGAACTTCTGCTCGCTCTTAGAACCAGGAACAGTAATGCCAACATCGTTGACAAAGCTGTTGATTGAGGCAGAGGTTGCAGATGCTACGCTATTTGACGAAGCGTTTGCGCTATAAGAAACATCCATACTTCTTAGGAGGCCACCTTGAGGATAAATGCCACCTGAGATTTGATTAGTGTTCCAACTAATAGGACGGTATGGTTGTTCGAACTGAAACTCGATTCTTACCAATCCGTCTTCAAGTTTGGCGCCGCGGTGTTGTTCAACGGCTCCTGTTCTTTCGATGAATTTGAACTTGTTGCCTTCACTGAGATTGCCGTTTTTGACTGAACGCTCAAGATCGACTTCTTGTCCTGCATTGAGAACAATTCCCCCAGGGACCATATCGTCACCATCAATAAAAACATTAACGACAGCGCGGGTCGTATGTAAGTTCTTAAGTAGTATTGAATATTCTGATCCAAATGGGACATAGACGGTGTCCTTAAACTCGCGAAGGACTTTGCCTTTAACTTTGATAGCCGCAGCTAATTTTGATTCGTACATCATTTTCTTTCCTTGTTACGGTACACAGAGTAAGTACCTGTTAATTAAACTCTGTTGGTTTGTAGCACCCGCTACAAATTTATTTACACATTGTTACGACCAATGCGTGAAAATCCGAGCTTGCTTTGAAGATACTTTCTATCCTCATTTTTAATGCGTTTAATTTCTTTATTAACTAATTTAAGTGCTTCTGATTTACGAACTTTGGTCATTTCGTAAGCAGGACCAAAATCAATTTCAGGGTCTGCAATTAGTTCTTCAAGGCTATCTTTAATCTTGTACAGGTCTTCCAGTGTCATCTAAATACTCCTCGATGAACAGGTCTTCTCCAGGAAAGAAATGCACATCATACATCTTTCCGCCTAGGTTATATTCGGCACACCAACTACGTTGATTGTTGGTTTCACGGACAGGCTCAGTCATCTGTAACATCAACCAAACCTTTTTGTGTTCTTCACCTTGAAGAATTCTTTTAGGTGGTCCCATTATTTTACGGATCCACTCCTGTGCTTCTTCTTTGGTTTTAAACATTGATGTTGCCATAATCTTTGGTGCGCTAGGTGGGAATCGAACCCACTACTCGGAGTTTTAGAGGCTCTTGCTTGACCGGTTAGCTTCTAGCGCATACACTTAGTATGCTGCCTTTAAGCTGTTAGGTCAAGTTCTTCTTCTTCGGTTTGGTGAAGTTTGTTTGGACGTAAAGGTTCTAACCAGGTGTCCGGGATATAGGCTTTGGGAGTATCGCCTAGCATATTTTGAAGGCCGTGTTCTGTCGATATCCACCAATAATGGTCTGTGACCATAGCTCGGCATACAATGCCGCGGAAATCAAATTCTTCGCCTTCTTTGAAGTGTCCAATGTAGTTTTCTACCAAAACTATTTTGCCTATGTTTTGTGGACGTAGGCTCATAATAATTTTAGCAATGTCACCTTTCTCACACTTCATTCTTAGTCATACCCATAATTTTAGTATGCAGAATCATATTTTCTGTTACTAACTTAGTAATAGTTGCTAGAAGAATAAGTCTGTCGGCATCTGTAATATCCTCTTTATCAAACTGTTCAAGGATACTAGCACCAATCATACGCATAGCTTCTGCTTTACCCTGTTTAAATGCGCCCCAATCAAATGGATCACCTTCTTCGTGAGCAAATGCAATATCAATTAGTTCGTCTAATGTTATTTTAGCCATCCAATTCTCCGTCCTTCTGCTTTTCTACGATCGTGTTCTTCGACACTGTTAGGATAACGACAAGCCCATATAGCAACTAGAGCCATAAAGACTGCGGTACTGATAATACCAATAGGTTTAACGCCGCCTGTCAACATAAGCACTAGACTTAAAGACATCATAAAAAACATTAGATAACGCATCTTCTGTGGGAATACACGTTTCTCATTCCAGTTAGTTAAGAAAGGTCCAAAGATTTTATGATTGTAGATCCAACGATGCATACGCTCGCTGCCTTTGCTAAAGCAATATGCAGCAAAGACTACAAACGGTGAGTAAGGTACACCCGGAGTTACTACTCCAATGTACGCCATTCCTAGAGATAAGAATCCTAGGATATTCCAAAATAATTTTTTCATATTAAGCAGCCACCACTTTATTTGGTAACGCAGCCTGTATAATGTCTGCGTGTAAATTAGGAGTAAACTTTCCTCCTGCCGCTCCGTTTAGTGTTGCTAGAGTTGATGCAACACCTTTATTCTTTCTAACACTAAATCCGCCGTATGGTAATCCAGGTATAGCATAGCTAACGTGAATCCACACAGTCTTACCCGGAAGATATTCTAACAACAGTTGATCATAGGGAATATTCTTGCTCATCCATACAGCAATGTCATAGTAGTCATAGGCAGCTACACCGCGAAACTGAATGTCGCAGGCCTGTCCTGTACCGTGTTGACCTCCGCCAATGCTTGCACCGTGACGGAAACTGTTGGTCATAAATGCTTTAGGATACTTGGCCTTAACAGGTTCATAGACATTTAGAGCAAGAGCAGCTAGATTGTTAACAACGTTTTGCGGACTAGTAACGCTAGGATGACTCTGTGATAATTGTTGAATAGTACGTGGAAACGTAACATTCTTAATCATTGTTCCTAGTGTTGTGCCATTAGGTGTAAGAACAGTAGAATAGGATAGGTCGCCTGTAACTGCTGATGATTCTTTACCGGCTACAACTGCACCAGGCTTAACACCTTCTCCTTTTGGAGTAGGCGTTGTTGTAATCTGTTTGTATTCCTCAGCGGTAATACGTCCTTCAGCTAGAAACTTGTCAGCTTCTGCTTTACCAGCAGTGTTATCATCATCGCCTTCTACGTTTTGTACAGCGGCAACTACAGTCACCTTAGGAACAGACGGTGCAGAAAAACTGCCGTCTGTTGCGTGTGCGTTGTACAAGGCAATAGGAACACCGTTGGCGTAGACGTTACCTGAATCATATACTGGCTCGACCCTGCCGTCGGCACCAAATCTAAGACCCCTAATTGAGGTAAACGGAGTGGTATGGTTTACCGGAGTATATATTCCGCTAGGACTATTACCGGCCGCGGGGCTTGGACTAATGGTTGTTGTTGGCATACTTTATTTAAGCCAGCTTAATCCCTGTGGTTCCTTGTAGATACTGATCAGCAAAAGTCTTGTCAGTAGCTTCGGCTACCACAACTGTAGGTTTTAATACTTTAACATCCTTGTCTGGATGTACAGTAAACAAATAAGGCATTAGGCCAGGACCTTGTGGAGTGTGTCCAATTACTAGCGGACGAGATAGCTTATAAAATGCATCTGTTTCTTCTGCAAGTTTAGCAACAATCTCTTCGCCTGATGTAAGTTTAAGTGTAATAACTTCGCCTACTGTTACGCCTCTATCAATTAACATAAATTATCCTTGTAAGTGTGTCTTTAATTCTGTGAACCCGCCAATTAACTGTCCGTCGATAAAAATCTGTGGAACAGTACGAGCGTTAGGAACTGCCTCTAGCAATTCTTCTTTGGTGAATCCATCACCAATTTTCTTTTCTTCAAATTCAATTCCTTTTTGTTTCAACAAGGCCTTAGCCTGATCGCAAAAAGGACAATGGTACTTACTCCATACAACTGCTTTCATTTTATTTCCTTTAACCTGTATAAACTACTGCACCGTTCTTATCTGTGACTCTAACCATTAGCATACCTTTACTCTTATAGCTGATAGCCGCTGCCATTGCAGATTGCTCATTGCCATAATGGCCAATGGTAGTCCAAGATTCGTAGGGTGAGTTTCTTTTAAACTGAGCTTTAAACATAATATTATATAGCCGGCAACTCGTCGTAGTCAAGATTATCGCTCATAACTCCGATAACATAACTTGTTGACTCGGTCTCCTGTAGAGCACTTTGTTTCTTACTTGTATCGCTGTGTTTATTAAACCAAGGAATAGGTGTTGTCTTAGGAGCGTGATCCCAATACTTGATACCAATTTCTTTCAAAGATACTAGTGCTGTGTAATCAACAAAGTCTTTTAGAATGTTAGTGTTAAGACCAATAACTGGACCTTTCTGGAATAGATATTCGGCCCAGGCTTTTTCTTCAGCAATAACATCCTTATAGATTTGAATAACTTCTGCTTGACATTCTTGTGCAATCTTAGCAAAGCGTGGATCTTCTTTAACAACTTGATTAATCAAGAATGCCGTCCACCCCTTGTGTAGCAATTCGTCTTGAAGGATCAAGCTAATAATGTTTCCATTACCAATAAAGATCTTGTTCTCAACCATTGCCAGACTTGTAGCAAACGATACCATAAAGCGGAACGCTTCTAAGGCATAACTTGCGTGTAAGGCTAGATAGATTGCTCGGATATGCTCGTCTTCTGTTACAACTTCGCCAAGTTCTTTACGACAGTTAACTTGATGTAGATCGTCATAGTACTTGCCAACACTCGACGCCATATCCACAATCTCTTTAGTATCGTGGATAGTGTTGAATACTTCCTTAGGCACGTTGTAGATGTTACGAATAATGTGGCTGTAACTACGGCTATGGATATTAGTTTCGAAGAACGTCCAATTATAGACAAGTGCTTCTAGTTCTGGTAGACTTACGACCGGAGTAAAGATTTGACTTGGGCCGCGACCTTGCAAACTGTCAAGAGCAGTTTGCCTAAGTAGGTTACTAGTAAAGATATGTTTGACTGCGTCACTGGCATTTTTAAAATCACTCGCGTCTTTGGTTAATGAGATTTCTTCAGGTACCCAAAAGAAACCACGTGCAGTTTTTTCATAGTCTGCAATCTTATTGTATTTGACTTCCTCAAAACGTTGGATAGTAACTGGACCTGCTGGATCCAAGAACATCTTACGATGTAGGTAGTCTGTCTTTGTCTGTAGGTTGTATTGTTGTTTACTCATAGTGTATCTTCTTTAGTATAATTATAATCGTTCCAAACGTTTCTATTTTGAACTGCTGTTTCTTTTAAAATTCTCCAGGTCCGTTCAGCACCAGTTTCTGTCCATCTAAAATCAAAAGTCATTAATGGAGCTCTTCCAGTACGTCGATCATATAATTCTATATGTTCATAATACTTTGAAAGCCATACCCACTTGCCGCTAGTTACTTTCTTTGGCAACCAAGCAAACCGTTCATTTACCATAATTTCCAGAAGCTAAAACAATTTTACAGATATGTTCTAACCTTTCAATATGTTCATATGCTCGCCAAGGACTTGTATCAATTGCAACAACTCCGTGACCTTTGATTCCCACAATGTCGTAGGCAATATTGCCTTGATCGTCTAATTGTAATTTCTCAAAGCACTGGTCTGCAAGCTCTTGACTAATGGGCGGAACATCTCCCACATTAGGGGCAACTTTGGTGTAACGACTTAGTTCCGGAAAGCTATTAACAATAGTACTTAGGTCAATGCCGGCGTGCATAGCTGCAACACAATAAGTTGGATGTACGTGTACTACAACACGAACATCGCTGGAATGTTGGCCCATTGCACGTTGTAATCCAAAATGCAACGGTATCTCGCCGCTAGGCTTAAGAGCACTGCTAATATCAGTATAGAACTCTTCGGTCCATAGAAGACCGTGTATTTTAATTTTTTTAAATTGATCAGGTTGTAAAGTTTGCTTTCGAATACCACTAGGTGTAATATAAAAATGGTCACGATCGTGGTGACGAATACTTACGTTGCCGTCGCGGCTTGTAATCCAATTACGCTTGTAAGCGTCTACCATAATGTCACATATCGTTTCTAACATTTATATGATCCCAGTTAATAATTTTCCATTGGTTTGCCAAATACTTTTTCTTATCGTGCTGATAGTCTAATGCCCAGGCGTGTTCCCACCAATCGATTAGCAAGACAATATCTTTCTTGATTTCGTGATTCTTGATAGTTTTAATCTTGCCGTCTTTGGCTAGATAAACCCACCCACTGCCTTGGATGCTCATTGCTGTTTTTTCAAACTCTTCTTTAAAAAGATCGAAAGTAGTAAAGTGTTCAATTATAAAGTCTTCAATGCCACCTGTTGGTTTATTTGAATTAGAAGGAGGCTGGTATTGTTGGAACAAAATATTATGTAGGAACACCCCTGCTTCATTAAAATTCAAATCGCCCTCGTTATTATTAAATCTGTCTGCATAGGCCTTTGCTAACTTACCATAATGATAGTTAATAGTATCTTCCGATATTGCAGGCGAAAGTTCATTAGAATCATACGGTAAACGTTTGATTTCTAACTTATTAGGCTTTCCCTCTAATAATACATTTCGGATAAAATTAAAACTCATTAATGCCTCTATATGCTATACAAATTCTTTACACTGAAAAACTACTTCCGCAACCGCAAGTTGAAACGGCGTTGGGATTACTAATGACAAACTGACTGCCCATTAGTTCTTCTTTGTAATCAATGGTTGCGCCTTGTAGATACTGCATACTCATAGCGTCTACTAGAATGACTGCACCGGGCTTTTCAATTACAAAGTCGTCGTCATTTTGCTCTTCATCTAGAGTAAATCCGTAGTTAAATCCGCTGCAACCACCGCCTTGAACAAAGGTACGCAACTTGACCTTAGGATTATTTTCCTCGGCTAAGATGTCAGCGACTTTTGCTAGAGCGGCTTCGGTTACAGTGATCATAGTTTGCAGGCCTCACAATCTTCTTCGATACTTGTTTCAGCTTCACGTTCGTAAAATCCGTTGTAGTGTACTTCAGGAGTCTTGTCTTCGTGTTTAGCACCTTGCTTGTTAATCAAGCTGTAATAGAAAGTCTTGATACCCCACATCTGTGCCTGCATTAAGTTCTTGGCAATCAATGTTGTAGGAACTTTTCTATTCGGGAAGTGTGCAGGATTATAGAACGTATTAGTTGAAATACTTTGATCTACATATGCTGCCAGAACTGCTGCGGTCTTGATGTAACCGTCACAATCTTTTTGGTCCCACATTAGCTGATACTTGTTCTTGAGTCTATTATACTCCGGAACAACCTGTGTAAACGAACCAGCTTTTGATTCTTTAGTACTAATCAAGCTCATTGGCATTTCAATACCGTTGGTGCTGTTGATAACAACTGAGCTAGACTCAACAGGAGCAATGGCCATTAGTGTAGCATTACGTACACCGTGAGTTTTCATTTCTTGTCTTAGCGATTCCCAATCAAGCTCAGGAGCAAAGCTAGTTAACTGATCAACTGCCTTAGCACGTAGTTCCCAAGGAAAGATGCCTTGACCATAGCGTGTCTTATCGCTGTCTTTACAACGACCACGCTCTTTGGCTAGCTCAACTGTAGCTTCTGTTAGATAGTAGGCTTGATGTTCCATCCAGCTCTTAACTTCAGCTAGAGAATCTGATTCACCGTACTTCAATCCACGTTTGGCGTGCCAGTAGGCTAAATTGGTAACACCAATCCCCAAAGGCTGTAGTTCGTCGTTGCTTAACTTGCTTTGGATAGACAAGAAGTCTTGATAATCAAGGATGTTACACAGGCTACGCTGTAGAATACGACAAGCTCTACGCATATCCTCTGGGTTACGGAACGATCCCCAGTTGATAGATCCCAGTGTACATAACGCTATGCGACCAGCATCGTCGTCAAGTCGTTTAAAGGGACGTGTGGGTAATAGAATCTCACAACACAAGTTACTCTGATATATCGCGTGATACTCAGGATCAAAAGGACCTTGATTCATTACGTTGTCAATGAATACAAGATAGATACGACCAGTGTCTGTGCGTTCCTTTAGTATACCACCCTTGAAAACTTCCTCGGCGCTCATAACCTTTTTACGTAGGTCTTTGCGCTTTTCATATTTTACATAGAGGTCTTCAAATAAGTCAGTGTCTTTGTAGAAGGCCTCGTACAAATCAGGTACTTCGTTAGGATCAAAGAAAGTAATATGTTCTTTATTTTTAAACCTGCGCCAGAAGAAGGCTGACAAGACAACTCCGTAGTCCATATGTCGGACACGAGTTTCTTCTGTACCTTGATTGTTCTTGAGAACGATAAGATCATCAAACTGATGATGCCAAATAGGATAGAATACAGTCGCTGACGCATTACGAATACCACCTTGTGAACAACTACGTAGATCACCAAACCATTTCTTAAGGAATGGGATCATACCAGTGTGCATAATTTCACCGCCACGGATAGGAGAACCTAACGGACGCAGACGACCAATCTCTAAACCAATGCCAGCACGTTTGCTAGCATACTTGGCCATCATTTCTCCAGAAGCAAATATACTGTCCAGATCATCGTCACTGCGGATAAGGACACAACTACTAAACTGCTTTGTAGGAGTCCCCAACCCAGCAAGCACAGGTGTAGCCAAAGTAAACAAGCCATCACTAGCTGCATTATAATATTCCTTGATGTAACGCATACGAGCAGCATTGGGTTCTTCTCTGTGGAATACCGTAGCTGCTGCAACCATATAACGAATCTGCGGAGTTTCGAAGATCTCTTTTGTAGCACGATTCTTAACTAGATACTTTTCAATTAGCTGCTCAATGGCTGCATAACTGTATTCCTCGTCTTTGGAATGATCTAACATTTCGTTCATCTTGTTCCAATCGTCTTCGGTGTACCATTCAAGTAGTTCGGGAGTGTATAGTCCTGTGGCTACATTTTTCTTTACGATTTCGTAGAGGTGGGGAACTTGATAATCTCCATATACATCCTTACGTAGCATAGACAATCTTTGCTTGCCTGCTACATACTGATAATTGGTATGTCCAACGTCTGGATTTGATTCAATATCGATTAGATCAACTATGGCTCGTAGAGTAATTCCATCAATCTCTTCTGTGGTAATGCCATCATAGAAATGTAGCTGTGCTTTAATTTCTATCATAGACTGGCTGACATCTGCAATACCCTTACAAACCTTCGCTACCTGTGCCTGCCACTTCTCAATCATTAGCGGTTCTTTTTCTCCGCTTCTTTTTATAACTGTAATTGTCATTTCACTTCTCTGTTTTATCTGGTTTGATATTTATAAGCTGTCAGCCTTTGACCACAACAGCCTGGTTTTAACTTTTGATATTTCTTGATAGTCCAGAACCTCTCGGTACTCAAAGTTAAGAACATATTTGTTATCAACAATTAAGAAATAACGCGGTTCTAAATCTTCAGGGGACATAGACGTATGTATCTCGCAAGAAGCATCCATAAACCGACGTGTTAATTTTAGAGTATACAGCATTCCGAGGCTTATTGCAAGCTCGTCTAAGCGGGAATCCAGCACCAAATGCCAGGGATCGGGCCATTCGGATGGATTATTTGGATCTAGATAATGACTAACAAATGGTGCGTGTGCCCAAAACTCTGCCAAATCTTTAAAGGGAGTTTGGCTAGTTTCTAAACTTTCTCTAAACTCTTTCCACGCCGTTAGTCTTTGTGTGCCGTGCTGATTAAACACCGTAAGCCACATCGAAAGAGATGTTGCCTGTGGCTCCGTTACCAATCGGATTCTTATAACTTAATACCACAGTGTCTACGCCAGAGTCAGTATCGTTGTCTCTAATCTCTGCTGAAAATTCAAATTGTGTCATTAGCATTCCTCCGGTTGTAGTAGCTGATGTAGAACTGTATGTATAGTTGTCGGTGATGTTTACATCTGTAAAATCTTCGTCAATGGTCATAACTAACTGACCAATTCTAGTCATACTTGATAAAGTTAAAACATAATTGATTATAGCATATCTATTCAGAGCGGAAAAGACCGCAAGTGGTCTAAAACTGTCCGACATAAAGATTTCTGAATAATTTCTATCTAAGAATTCGGCCTTGTCAACATTATAGGCTTCGCCGACCGCGTTCACAGTGTTGGTAGAAACTACTCCTGCTGCCTGCTGACGATCACTTGAACAGTCAATTAATAAGTTGCCGACCTTTTCTCCAAAGTAGACAATTGGGTGAACTGGATCAGCGGCTGTAGCTGTGTCGTTACCGCAGTTCTTAAATCTAGATCTGTGGATGATAGTTCTTCTACCTGCTAGAGATCTTAAGGCCTGTTGAGCAACTTCTTCAAAGTCACAATCATTGATGTACCATTTGTTGGTCTGTCCTACTACACCATCAATATAGATTGACGTGTGGTTAACTGTAAATTTGCAAGAATTAAATCCTACTACAGTTTCAAAAATTGCTGTCTGTGAACATTTAACACTTAGAGCATTAGTTTCAAAGACACAAGACTTAAACTCAACGTTGTTAACTCGTGTACCAGCTAATTCATTAATCCATACAACTGCGGCTGATTCAGAAGTTAAGTTTACAACATCGCCTAGACGATATTCGCCTTTAAACTTAACACCATTGAACTGACTGTCAGCAAGGCCTGACAATACTAGAGATCCAGAGGATCTTAAAATTGTTAGGTTTGATATTTCTACGCTAGTTGGACGATTAGAACTTTCAAATCCTGCTAATTCTGTTCCGTCACTAGTAATGAAACGAATGTTGTTAGCACCAATGTTAATAACAGCGCCTAGTTGTGTTTCACCTCTAATGATAGCATTACTAGGAATAGCCAAGCTACCAGAGATTAAGTATTCTCCGTTGGGGATTAGGAGAACTTTTTTATAATTAGAGTTAGCATTTCTAAACAACTGAGTAAATGCTGTTTGGAATATTTCAGTACAGTCTGTAGATCCATCGCCCACAGCACCAAAGTCTGCAATGCTTACGTACTCATCTAGTTTGCTTTGCAGAGTACGAGGAACGGATAATGTTATGGATGTGTCAGTCGAAGCAAACTGATAACTAGATGCTAGATCCAGAATGTTGTCGTGCTCGGTAAGAACTTTGGTATTTCCAACATATGGAGCACCTTCGGCAACACTACCGTTACCAATGTAAAGTTCTTGAGTATCAACAGCCCACGCAAACTCCGCAGAACTAAGCTGCGGAATACCGCTATTTGAATTCTTTTGTCCTCTGCGGACTTGTATTTTAGAGATCTGTACGACAGCCATAATGATAAAATTCCCGTTATAGAGTATTTATCTTAGGCTAGTATAGTATTCCTCTACCTTGTTTAGCCACATATCCTGATACTTGTTAAAGTCCTGCGGCCATAGATCAAACTGTTGATATTCGCAATTACGGCTACACATAAAGATATGCCCTTCGCGGATGTCTGTGCCGTAGACTTCATTATGTGCTAATATATAGGCAACTAGCTGTAAGAAGTAATCTTCTACCCACTCTGCCTTCTTAGGCTTGTTTGTTTGCTTATAGTCGCAAACGCTGGGATTATCTTTATAGACAGCTACTAGGTCAGTTGTTCCTGAATAAAGTCCCGGGAAGTATAAGCTCTGTTCCATAGCCCAAACTTCATTAACCTGCGACAAACCGTTAATGATAATTTGATCAGCCATTGAATTAGCCTGTACGTGAACAGGATTCTTACCTGGCATACGTTCCATACCAGCAATAAAACGTTCTAAGTTACTGTGCATAGCAGTACCTACACCTGCTGCCTCTGTAGTAATCTGTTGAGCCTTTGCTTCACCTACACGTTTCTTCCATTCATTAAGTGCTGTCATATCTTTAGTAGCACTTAGAATAGTTGTAACTGAAGGCAGGCTTTCGCCGTCCGGAGTTAGATAAACTCGTTTACGAGTAACCGGATCGTTAATTTGTTTACAGTTCTTATATTGGAACTTTTCAACAAATGGTGGTGGGGTAAATTGTAATGTAGTCATATCGTGTATATATTACACGAAACGTTTTACAATGTCAAACCTGAGGTGTTGCTTGTGCCTGTGCCAATTGACCTGCTGCTGCCGAAGAGGCTATTTTGTCAATTGTTTGGGCACTGTCTTTGCCGCCGTTTGGAATTGGTTCATTAGCGTCACCAGGTTCTTCGGCTCCAGGAACATTAAGCTCAATGCCAGTCTTGTCAAAATTCTTAACCAAATTCTGAATGATTGGTGTAGAATCGTACATTGCTTTAAATGTTTCGTAGTCGGCTGCGAATTCAAATCCTGCGTTACGTGTGAGAGTGCTTAGAGCATTCCAATTTAACTTTGATGGAGCTTTCTTTGATGATGCTCGTCCAACGTGATTTTTTAATATCACGATAAACTTATCTACTGTTGCATCGTTGTCGGAGTTGAATTCGAAAAATCTCATTTGAGTGTCGCTAGTTCTTTTTGAAGCTGTTGAATTTCAGTTTGCTTCATTTTAATTTGATCTTGGATCTGCTTTTTTCTATCGGCCATCTGTTTCATCTGAGCGGCCATTGCCTTAGCTTGTGCTTGCGGATCCTGTGCAGGTTGCTGAGGAGCAGGTGCTGCTCCCGGTGCGGCAGGCATTGCTGGCGCTGCTCCAGGAACAGGTGCATCAAGTTCAGCTAGTCTATTAAGTTCTAGCTCAGAAAGTATGCTAGAGATTCTCATTAGCCTGCCAAGATCTTTAAAAGACTGTTGCTGCGTTCAATGCTTTCACGCTGCTCACGTCCACTGGCTTCGATGCCTCCAGCTGCTGGTTCGGCTGCTGCAAACTCATCTTCACCGCCACCTAGTGCATCTAGTTCGTCACCTGAGTTCATTGTGTCTGGCTCAGCAGCACCAAGTTCATCTTCAGCGCCCGGTGTTGGTTCAGCGCCTAACATTTCTGCGCCTTGCTCTTCACCTGTTAGCGTACGAACACCAGTAGCTAGTGTTTCACGTGTTTGCTTTAGATTTTCTAATGCTTGTTGGATAGCTGGAGCAGTTGCAGAGATAAAACTCTTTGCAAGGTCTTGTCCCATTTCGTCACGGATCTGATCACCTAACTGTAGAAGTGTATCGTTCTCCATACCGGATAGTTCTTCAATCCAACGGCTAACTCTGTCGACCATAGTCTTTGCTGTAACGATAGCACTGGCCTGTTGTACTTCGCCTTCTCTTAGTGTAGTCATATCTTCTCCTGATTCTATAGACTCGTTCTTTTCTTTGTTGTGTTGCTTCCACGCTGTTGCGTAGGCAATAGATTTTTCTTTATCTGTTAATTTACCATCTTTAGCATATCCTTTCTTGATATGCTTAACCATTCTTTCTGCTTTAGCTCCCGGAGGTGCTGATTCTTTAGGAGCATCTTCACCTGTTTCTGGATTGCCACCTTTCTGTAACCACGCATACGCTGATACAAAGTCGCTGGTAAAATCTTCATCGTAGCCGAAGTCGTATTGAGCACGTTTCTTGCCTACTTTTTCTACAGCGATCTTGTAACCTACATCAGTTAACTCATCAGCACGACCGTTGGTGCTTAGATCAGGGTTCATATCAAACACAGTCTTTGCTAATTCTTCTGCCCACGCAGAACCAAAGTTTTTGTAACCTTCAGTTTCAATATCTTCATCGTAGCCAAAGCTGCCGTAGTCTTCATCTGATCCGTGACCAGCTGAAGCCATAGCATAGGCATCATCTGTTTCGCCACCTTCGTCATCTGCTGAACCGTATTCGCTTTCTAGTTGATCAACAACTAGATTTAAAATTTCTTCAAAATCATCATCTGGATGTAGTTGTTGATCCTGGGCAACTTCGTCGTACATTTGTTGTAGGACTTTAGACGCCGCCTGTTCCATATCACCCTTAGGACTATTCATAACATCATACGCATCTAGCTCACCGCTCACGATTCTACGCATAACTTCTGACTCTGAACCATCACCTTCAGTAACACTTGGGTCAACAATAAACTCTGCACGTTCTGCAATCTCAGCGTTGATAGCATCTAGCATCCATTGTGCCTGTGCAATTGCCTCGTTTTCGATGTTCTCGTTAAATCCGCTGTTAGTGCGAACTTGGCTTAGTTGTGTTCTTAGCTTGTTACGAGCATCTTCTAGCTTTGGAGTGTCAAAAGAAACTAGGTCTAGCTTAGTTCCAAATAACTTTTCCATAGATTCGTTGAGCTTCTTTGCTGATCTATTGTTCTTAAAAAGGTCTGATGTTTTCATAAAAAGTAAAGTCCAGATTTGATAGTATATTTATTCAGAATACGGCCAATCGTTCTACGGTTTTCTTAGCGGTTAAACTTCGATCTTTGCTTTCAATATACCTAGCCCATAGAAAGTCTGCTCGGTCAAAGTTACGCTGTTGTTTGGCATTTTCGTATTGTGCCCGCAGTATTTGGTTTTCTGTGAACCAGCGACCGTATTCTTGATCTGCCCTGTATATTGCATCGATTTGTATTTGAGATCGTTTTAGCGCAAGTAAGTTTGCAATAGCAATTGCTGCCTTATTCAGCGAAACTTCTTTATAAAGTATAACATCATTCTTTATAATATTCTTTACTGAACCGTCACTTGATATCAAAATATCGCCTACAAGGATTCCTTTTTCTGTCTTAACAGGAATTATAGTTTGGGCTAATTCTTTTTTAACGACTTGTTCTAGTCGCTGTGAAATTCGTGTCATAAAAAAAGGACCTAGGGTCCTTTATTTAACTACGCAGATAATGGGGTAAAAATTTTACCCCATTTTCATAAGGATTGTAACTACAATTCCTAATACTCCTGCAATAACAGTACCGGCTGTACCGATAATTACCTTGGTCATAGACTTTTGACCTTCGATAATATCATTATGAATTGTATCAACTTTTTCTTCAAGATTTGTCAAACGAGTATCTAACTGTAGATAACGCATAGCACACAAATCTACGTGTGCTTCTAGACTCTCTTTTTCTAATTTTGTGGTCTGCGAAAGTTCAGACATAATAGTATTTCTCCAATAAAGTATACTTTTGGATGCCTTAGTACTATGCCTAGTTTTTGCCTTATGAGTTATTTATCATCTGAAGTCAATACCTCCGCGACGATAGTTTTCATATCCTTAACATCTTTTAGTACTTCTCTAACGTTTTCTTTGGTTTCGTCCCAATGTCTGACTAGATTACGCATTACATACATAGCCCACCACCACCAAATTACTGCTACAAAAAACATACTAGTTTCCCCGACAATCATTGCCGCACCTAACCAAGTACCGTCAAAGAATCTCCAAACAAAAAATAATCCAGCCAGAGCTGTCATAGGAAGAACTGCTGCTGCCCACGCCCATATTCTGATTTGTTTTAGTGTTCGAGTTTTGAAGTCCATCATATTTGCCTCGTTAGACAAATATTTAAATCAATTTAACAATTTTTTTTATTACTAGATTAATGTGATCCAAATGTTTTGATCTGGTCCGTGAGTCTGAAAGGCAGGAGGATCTAGGTCTACAGAATTTTCTAACATACCGACAATGGGTACTCCGTGAAGGTCCTTTACCAGTAGTCGTACATCGTCATCGCCTTCTTTGAATACTTCTTTATACTCTGTCGAAAACTCCCAGACCCAATAAGTTGCTCGACCATCAAGGTTATCTGGCAAGGCGCCCGAATGCTTGACTGGATCATAGTTCCAATCAATGTTACTGCGTATACCGATAGTTTGAACAAGGCTGTTGAAGTTAGCCTGTTGTCCAATTTTTATTTTGTCTGTCTCGGATCTCGAAGCTTGACTTCGAGTAATGTCGACTAAACTGATTACTTTGTAGCGTTCCATAATGTGCTACTATTTAAGTCTATAAAACCATAGCCGTAAAAAAGCCCGGCGAACCGGGCTTAGTCTTCCCATCCCTGAGAAAATCAACTATTAGGTTGAGCTTAGGCCAAATAGGCTTGTTACAGAACCAACTTCAACAATAGCTGTTGTAACTGGAGCTGCAACTGTACCTGCTACTGCAGAACCAGAACCAACTGTTCCTAGGTTGCCGTTTTCTGCCATATAGTTTACTAGTGCGCCTGTACCGCCTAGAACCTTGTCAGCACGTTTAGCGATGATGTTGCTGTTTAAAGCGTGGCTGTCACCGATGACGATCATTGTGTCTGCATCAAACTCAATGATAGCGCCAGTTGTACCAAACTCTTGAGCTAGACGCTCCATCTTGCCGCCAACAACGCCAGACTCTAGGTCTACGCCAGCAGCTTCAATTCTCCAAGCACGAACTTGAAGTGTATCGTATAACACGTCAACTGTTGTAGTTGGTGTTGGGTTTACTCTTGTAAATGTTGCCATGATATTTTCTCCTCTTTATCCTTAGTCCCGCTCCGGGACCGGCATTAATATTTAGTCTTTTTGGAGAAAACCGGCTTATATAGGCGTTAATCAGCTCTAAATGGAGTCCAGCGATCACGTGGAACTAGCTTAACTCCGTGCCCTGTGCTCATATAGCCTTCACCGCCGGGTTTACCGCCAGTATGTGCTTTGATATCGCCTTCTGCTTGATCAAGCTCTGCAATAATTTCGTCTTTAGCTTTCATTATTTCACGGACCAGAGTAAACATTGCATCCATAACACCGGCGTTGGCCTTGTTTAATTCTGCAATCTTAGCTTGTTTAGGAGCACTAACTTTGCTTCCTTGTAGCCACTGGAAAAAGCTGTTTGTATCAATCTTGTCTAGAGCTTTTGCCTTGCTCTGACTATTAACAAATGTATAAATGATTGTCTGTAGATCACTTAGACCAGCAACCGGTGCTAGTAGTTTAGTTATTTTTGGACCGTGAGTATTTGCTAGCTTAGAAATAACTCCGATGTTATCAGCATTTACTGAAGGCTGATGTGCTACGTAGGTTTGACCAAACACAACTAGAGCCGGGTTAACATTTAGTGCTTTTACATCTTGAAGATCGTCGCCAGTCTTGTCACCAAAGTAATCTAAATGCTTGTGAGCTGCTACTGCAACCTTAGCCTTGCTTAGTCTAGCACCGACTTGGCTAGTGGCTTTGACTTCGTAGGTAGTCTGATTAGGTGTAAACATAATCTTGCCATTGCCGCTGTCATAGGGCTTACCTGGATGGAATAGGATATCGCCATAGACATAACCGCGGAAGTCTTTAGGAGTACCAGCTTCAAAGATAGGCCATAGGCTAGCCATATCGTTAGCAAACTTTTCACGCCAATCCTCGCCTTTGCCGCGACTCATAATAAACTGTCTTAGCTCGTCTGGACTAGATGATTTACCTTCTTCACGACCCCAGTTGTTCTTACCTACCATACGGAAGGTACCGTCTTCGTCACGACCCCAATATACTGTAGGATTACCGTCCCACTTGATACTAACATCTCTAGCATCTTTAGCTAGACCCTTGAGTACTTCAACTGCACGGGCAGCACCGTTGGGTTCTGTGAATACAAGATCTTCGAGGTGGTTGAATTCTCTGCCTACTTTTTTAGCAGCAGGAGCTTCGGCTTCTGTTAAAAATTCAAACGCTCTCATTTTACAATGTCTATGATTTGTCGCATCCAGCTACTGGTGCCAGGCATAAAACTTTCTAGCTGATTTGCTTTAGGCAATTCGATTCCGCTTCTGCCTAGTGTTTCTCGAGCTGCGGCAACTAATTCTTCATAGTTAGGTAGCTTCTTGATGTAGTTTAAAATATTGTCTACAGATCTAATGTCTTTAACTGTAGCTGTCTGCCCTAACAACTCTTTAGCAATCTGATTCCAGTCGTTGCCGTTAGGTAGTAGCTCATCAGTTTGTGGATTTAACAGTCCGTGTTTAGGGCTGTACTTTTTACCTCTAGCACGAGCAATACTGCTGAGTAAAATGTGTCTATGTTCTCCACGGTATAGACCGCTGCCACCTATCATACTGCCTTGCTGGAACTTTGGATTAGCAGAAAACATAAAGTCTGCCTGTACAAATCCGTTGGCTGGATCACCTTTGATAGGCACCTTCCAGTGTACGTTATCACCACTGAGTTTGATATTTTCTTTGCCGAACTGACTAATCAACTTTTCAGCAAAAGTCTTTTTGTCAACTTCGTTAGCATCAACTGATAGGTCAAGGTCACCCGAACTGTTCTTTTCAAAAGTACCATCCGGATCTTCTTTGCGTCCAGTAGTACCTAACCATTTAACTGGCTTTTTATCTTCTAGATCTTTTTCTTTAGTAAAGTCTAGGCCTGTAATCTTTTCAATGTAGGCAACGGTTTCTTCAACGTCTGCTGTAGCAATACGCTGTGTTAATGGTTGTTTATCTGGGCCTTTGAATACGTTGCCGCCTTCAAATAAATTACTCGTCTGACTCATTTAATGTTCTCTTTGTTTTTCTTGATTCTGCTATCTTACGAATACCTCGCGTAAACTTAGCAGGATCTTGCCCGCGGATAGCATTAATAAAACGGCGCTCTAACTCGTCTGCCTGTTCGGGGGTATAATTCTTATGAAGACTTTCCAAAAGATTAATTGCCGAATTAATAATATTGGCAGCACGGCTCTCGAACAAAGAGTCCTTGTTACGGATCTCTGCTAGCTCGTTTAATTCCTGAAGAATTGATCTAGTTCTTAGTTTCATTCAAAATTTCCGGTTGATACTATATTTAACTCAAATGAATCATATTATAAACTAAAAAACTTAGAAAGTCAAAAGCGTTTACTTTTGTGCAGTACAGCAGACCTTAGCATAAATACTCAGTAGAAACCATTAGTTACTACCACACACAGGAAAATAAAATGAAAAAACTACTATTAAAGATCCAATCAGTATTAGTATCTCTACAAAAAGCACAGGTCGCTGCGCATTTTGCAAGAACTGGCAGACAAGATCTTGCCAGAAGTCTTATGCTTAAGGACTAAAAATGCACACCATCTATAGACTCCCCGAACACGAGTTTCATAGGTACAAAACCCATTTACTTGCACTCGACGAAGAAAATCGTTATATGCGCTTCGGGTTTCATATTAAAAACGAAACAATCACCGAGCTCTGCGCTAGATGGGAAGCTAACAGTAACAAACACAAAGTCTTTGCTATCGAGAACGACGATCTGGAAGTAATTGCTATCGGACACATCAGTTTAGAAGATGAGCCCGCAGAACTAGCTTTTAGTGTACTTAAAGAATACCAAGGACAAGGTATGGGCGATGCACTAATGCAACGACTAATTGAGTACTGTCAAAACCACAACATCAAGCTAGGATGTATGGTTTGCCTTGGTTCTAACGACAAGATCAAACATCTTGCCCGTAAGCACAACATACTTGTTAAAACCGAAGAAGGCGATAGTTATGGACAGATTGCTATTCCTAACCCTACGCCTGTTAGCTACTGGAAAGAGTACGTTGACGAAAGCCTGGGCAAGCTAGACCATCTAGGTAAGACCCAGAGGAAATTTGCTCGAATGTTCAGATTTCCGTTGAGTTTTTAACAAAAGGCATATATACTAATACTTAGACGGCACGGTGCTGTTTAAGCCAAACATACACACACAAGGAGAATAATATGTTTACACCAGAAGCAATCATCGACAGCGTTCAAAACGCTAAAAAGCAATTCGTTAATACAGTTTTTGCTAGCAACGAATCTTTCAAGACAGAACTAACAAAGCTAATTGATGCTCAAACTGAGTTCGCAAAAGGCCAAGTTAAAACAACATTGTCGATTGCAGAAGCATTTTACAAAAACGCTACAGACGCTATCTATAAGAAAGCAGCTTAATTTAAACTTACACACACAGGAGAATAATTATGAACGCACCAGAAATGAAAGTACCAGAAGTTAAATTCAACAAGAACGGATACGAAATCCGCACAGATATTCTAGCAATGGCTAAAGAACAAGTTGAAAATGAGTTCAATGTCAAGTTTCAAGGTTGGTCTATGACTGCCCAACGTGACGAGAAAACCGGCCAGCTAGTTACTACTGTCGGTATGCCAGAGTTCCCAGGTCTAGATAAAGTATTAGAAACCGCCGAAAAAATGTACGCATTTGTTAACAGCGGCGTGAAGAAATAATATTAGGCTCGTAGAGCATTATTATATGTTAGTATAAGAAACCCCCTTAACGGGGGTTTTCTTTTATCTGACTGTTGCTAGTTTAAGTTTCTCTAGTATCTTAATGTACAGCCAACCTATGTCAAACTCCCAAGGCTTTTGACTGAACTTGGCCTTGGCACCATCTGCGTGATGATTGTTATGTAGTTCTTCACCGCCGATCCAAATAGCAATAGGCAGTAGATTACGACTAGTATCTTTGGTATCTGTGTTGCGATAACCCCACCAGTGAGCTAGTCCGTTGATAACTCCAGCGGCCCATAGAGGAATCCAAATCATTTGAATACCCCACACTAACAATCCCCACGACCCAAAGAACAATAAGTCTACGACTAGTAATATAAGAATGCCCAGGCGACTGTGTGCGGAGTATAGGTTGCGCTCTAACCAATCGTTAGGAGTACCTACTCCTAGCTTATCGATCATAGCAGTGTCTTTACTGGCCTTGTGATACAAGAATGCTCCGCCGAACAAGACTCGTTTGATACCATAGACTTGTGGGCTGTGAGGATCTGCTTCTGTATCGCTGGCCTGATGGTGTTTGCGATGTATAGCTACCCATTGTTTAGTAACCATTCCAGTTGTAAGCCATAACCAAAAACGCATAAAATGATTTACAGCAGGATGGAATTGGACAGCTTTATGTGTTTGACTTCTGTGTAGATATAGTGTTACACAGGCGATAGTGATTTGTACCATCACTAAGGTGTAGATTATAATATCCAAAATTGATCTCCAAAATAGACTGTGTCTGTGAACAAGTATTTAGAACCATTGACAAACGCATTAACTGATCATATAATACTAGTATGAAAGATAAAATTATTCTCACTGACGCCGACGGCGTAATTCTAGATTGGGAGTGGGCTTTCCACGTTTGGATGGAAGAACACGGATTTAAAAAGCAAGAAGGCGGCGAGCTGGTTTACTCAATTGGCAAACGCTACGGCATCGATGCTGATCAAGGCAAAAAGTTGATCAAAATGTTCAACGAATCAGCTGCAATTGGATTCCTTCCTGCACTTCGAGATGCCCAGCATTATGTTAAGTTGCTACACGAAAAGCACGGATACACTTTCCACTGTATTACTAGCCTGAGCAAAGATAAAAATGCTCAGAAGCTTCGTAAAATGAACATCCGTAAACTGTTTGGCGAAACTGCCTTTGACGAGTTTATTATTCTAGACACTGGTGCTGACAAGGATCAGGTTCTAGAGCGTTATAGAGATACAGGCTGTTGGTGGATTGAAGATAAGATTACCAACGCTGTTGCAGGACAGAAGGTTGGTCTAAGATCTTTGCTTGTTGAACACGGACACAATATGGACTTTGAACACGCAGAGATTCCTAGAGTAGCTAACTGGAAAGAGATCTACGAGAAGATCGTAGGCTAAATATTTCACGGGGAGTAACCAGCCAACAGGTGTTGGCTCCATACATCGTCAACACGGCAAGGCGCCCGGTGTATAGACAAAGAGGTGAGACCATAACTTTTAAGGAAGATTATGGAACTCTTTACGCTCCAAGCCCTCTGGGCATTCTTAGCTATCATTCTGATAGACATTGTATTAGCAGGTGATAACGCTCTTGTTATCGGAATGGCTGCTAATAAACTACAGCCGGAACTACGAAGAAAAGCGATCTTTTGGGGTACCTTCGGTGCTGTTGCTATACGTTTTGTATCAGTTGCCGCACTAACATACCTACTAATGATTCCAGGCTTACGTCTTATTGGTGCTGCCGCACTAATATGGATTGGTTGGAAACTAGCATTTAACAACGACGAACACGATGTCAAAGCCGCAGATACATTCTGGGGTGCGATATCAACTATTATTGTTGCTGATGCTGTTATGGGTATTGATAATGCTCTAGGTATTGCTGCCGCAGCCAACGGTAGCTTTGTCCTAGTAATTGCTGGACTATTAATCAGTGTACCAATCATCTTGTTCGGTGCTGGCATTGTTAGCAAGATTCTACAGAAGTATCCAGACGCTGTGTTCTTAGGCAGTTTTGTATTGTTCATTGTTGCGTTCCAGATGCTAATCAAAGAACCATTATTAGCAAGTTGGTGGGCAGGATTAGATCATTGGGTACTGGCTACATTACCTTGGACTGCCGGACTAGTCATTAGTGCTGTGCAGTTTAATAAAGCAAGGTTACACCTAAAGAAGAAACACTTGTTTAAGATATAAAAAAAGCCCCGAAAGGGGCTTTTTATATTAATGCTCACTTTAGTAGTGTTTGGGCACGACTCCTACTAACTACAGCCCAGCAGCCGGGCCACCCACCGTAACAAGTACGGGCCTAAGGTAGGGTGATCTTACTCGCCCTCGCGAACTCTTTCTACAGTAAAGTCATCTCTAGATAGTTGTGGATGTCTTGTGATAACTTTGTTAATAACATCTTCTTCGTTGTCGCCTTCAATACGAGCAGTACGACCGTTGCTAGTCAATGTTACTAAGAACGTACCAGGACCTTCGTCTGCTGCTGGTTCTTCTTCTGGTTCATCTTTCTTCTCTGGTTCAGAAGCATATGAGTATGGTAACTTGTCTTTGATCTGCTGAATAGATTTAGCAATATCATAGCCGCCACTGGTAATTTCTGTAGAATTCTTTTTAACTTCGTCGCCTTTAGCCTGCAATGCCGCAATGATTTCTTTCATCAAGCCTGGGAATAATTCCGCAAACTTTTGATCACCGCGACTATAGCTTAGGCTTTGGTTGCCGTTGTTCATCTGTCCAGTCGGGGCGTGCATCTGCCACTTGCCGTTAACATCGTCTTGGTTCTGTTTATCTACAATAGAGATAATAGGACCGTCTGGTGCGTAGTTATTAAACCAACGTAGACCACTTGAGCTACCTGTACAGAAGCTAGCTTGATAACCTTCACTGTTATTAAATGTATAGCAAGCACCGTAGTTATAAGGAAGTGTAACTAAGAAACGTTCGTTGTCAATTAGAACTGTTTCTTTCTTTTCACGCTTGTGTTTTTCAATAGTTTCGGCGTCCTTGATTCTACGTAGTTCGTCGCGATATTCTCTGTTCTGTATAACGTTTTGTAACTGACGCAGATTCTTAAACTTGTTAAAGTCTTGATGTGGCTCTTTTAGTTTACCACGAATACTTAGAGCTTTCCAAGCACCTAAAGCATCACCACCTTCACCGTTGATATCTTCGTAGTCAACAACACCGTTGATATACAAGCGTGTTAGCCAATCATCAAACTTACCATCTGCTGATAAGTCACCGTAGTCTGTGTTGCGCAATGAGCTATCAAGCATTTCGCTCCATAGTTGTAGTAAAGCCTGATCGTCAGGCTTTGTTCCTAACTTGGCTACTTTGTCTCTTGGTAATGTGCCGTCGTGGCGCATAGCAATCCCAAGCATCTTAACAGTCTTAGGATCTTTTAACTTAGCCGCTATATTGGCTTCTAATACAATTTGTTCTAGTTTCATCCTGTTATCAATGCCCTTTTAAAGAATCCAAGAACTGTGCCTAGCTTCTTTTGATCGCCTGAGGCAATATCTTTTAGTAGTTGACGTGGTCCTTCCGGAAACTGTGACGAATATCTACTGCTGTAGTTTCTTGAAATAGTACCTGTAGTTTCTGGATAGAAGTGACTAGCTGCCATTAAAATTGCACTATTCACAGCATTGCCAATAAAGTCTGGAGTATCATCTCCGCCCGACTCTAGACCTTCTAGTGCGTTTTGGAGTCTTTCTAAATGAGTAAGCTTCTTTTGTGCTTTGCCAAATGCATCATTCTTGATCATATTAGCAATATGGCCTTTGATGTCTGCAACTGCGGCTGTAATAGCTCTCACCCATAATGGTTTAAACTTCTTAACAAGAGTATCTTGACTTACTTCTGCTGTGCCAGTGCCCTGTTTAGCATCTGCACGTTTCTTTTGTTTGTCAGTAACTGCACGAGTGTTTCTACCTACATAGAACTTGTTTAGTTTACCAATCTCACCCTTAAGGAAGTCTAAGATATTACCGCCACGGCCATCACTTAGTGATCTTGTTTCTCCGCCTGATGAAGCAACTGCTTCATATCCATTTCCCGTTGCTTTGATAGCGCCTGTACCTTTAGCACCTTGGATAATAACCCAGGCACCTTGATACATACCTTTTAGGTCGCTCCACGCAATTTTAGGAACAGACCTGTATTCCATATCGTGGGATAACTTCATTGTCTGATGTAGCTTCTGTACAACTTCTTTCCCACCAGGATTACCTGTAATGAGATTCATTGTGGTACTAGCTTCGTCTACATAAGACTCAAGTAACTGAGCAAATAATTGATAACTTTCAGGACGCATATTAATTACACCAAGATGTCTTAGCTTCGCCGTAGTACTCACGTGCAAACCCGTTAGCAATCAACATAGCACGTAGACTTTGTCCGTTTAGAATAATATCACCAAGGACCCTTCCACCGAACTTATCCCAGTCATAGAGGACCACTTGACGTTGGGTACTAGCTGCCACTGCCTTCTTTGTGAACTCGGTTGCCGCCAATCCACGCTGGTTTTCGGATTCACATTTAGCTCTAAATCCTTTTTCTGGCGTATCAACTCCAAAGACTCTGACGGCAAGCTGTGGTTTAAGCGGTGCTGGGAGAAAGGGAGCAGCGATCACCACCGTATCGCCGTCGTTAACTTTAATAATTTGTGCATCATATGTAACACCCTTAGGTGCTTTTTGTGCAAATGCTAGCATAGGAACTGCTAACAATAATAGTAGTAGTTTTTTCATAATAAATTCCAATGTTTTGTATTTATACAGTCTTTTCGGTATATTCAGCCTTTTTCCAGTTAAGCAAGAACTGGGCCTTCCAGTGATTTTGCTCAAATCCTTTAAGATACTGCCACTCTGATCTGTGCTGCCAAACGCGGTCAGCAGCATCCTGCCAGTCTGTATGTCGCACCTGCCAATCAAACTGTATCATATTATCTCTAAAGTACTCAAACACAGTATTATCATATTCAACGTGTAGCACTTCAAAAACAGTGCCGTCACGCATTGCGTCTAGAGCAAAGTCATAGCCCCATTTAACCTTAGTTCTAAGTAGGTAATCTGCTGTTGGAATTTTATTTTTTAACTTTAATAATTGCTCGCGAGCTTGGCCGTTGTAGTCACAACGACACAGAAACATACTGTGATCTAAAATAAGTGTATCAGTTCCCGGCTCTAATACAAACCAAGGCTCTTGCCAGCAGGTATGATTTAATATTTGATGCCGGATAGGATGACCCATAGCAGAATAAAACTTCTGCTCTGCTAGGTTAAGTTCAAATCCATCCTTGTCGTAATAGTTAAAATCAGAATCGATTAGATCTTCTACTGGTTGTGTACAACTTGGATTTGACATTAGAGTAATGTCGCGTCGCAAAAACATTTAATTATAACCGCGTTCTAGTTGTTTTTCTTCTTCTGCTTGGCAACGATCGCAAGCACATTCTGAGCAGTGATCGCAAGTTTCGTCTGAACATCCGTGACCGCAATGTGCAGGATGTTTACAGTGATTGCACGTTAATTCATTGTGTTCTGTCTTTATCATTTATCGCCCCTCCGGTGATCCAGCTAGTGCAGCTTCGTGTACCTGCACATTTGAAATGATGGAAATTACAATAACCCAAATCTGCTTTGTGTATCGATGCCATAGCATCTGTTTCTTTGCTATCGCCTTTGATACCGTCCTCGATACACTTCCACATCTTATCGCTAACATCAAAGGCAGCACAATTACCGCACTTCATTGTCTTGGCAGTCTTTTCATCTATACCCCAGACCTTGGCAGCATCTTTCCAATAGTTACCTGGCTCGTCTGGGTTAGCAGGACCATAGTGATATTCGTCTATGGCTTTTTGTCTATTCTTTAGATTAACGTCTATGTCGTGGGTAGCAATAGGACAACCTTTGTTAGCCGCTTCTACAATATTAATATATTTTCTGTACATCATCTCTGTTCTCTCCAGCGTAATGTTCCCAATGCTGTTACGTTGTTCTTTGCTGGCGACAGTGCTAAGGTGAACACATCACTAACTGTGCCCATATTAGTACGGCCGATTTGAAATACTCCAGTGTTTCCATCTAACATATAGGGTCTGCCGTTTAATGGTACAACTCCTAGAGCAACCACTTCACCGCCTGTAAATGAGGTAGCATCTGTATTAACCTGTACTGAACTTCCACTAGTCATAAAATCCGTCCAAGTTAGTGTGCCACCGTTTGATAGTGTTGCGTTTTTATAAATTCTAAATGTCAAAAAACTGTTGTCTATAGTAAAGGCCTGTACTTCTTCGAGGAATGCTACAGCATTTAATTGGTCGGATTTTAATCTAATACTAACAGTTGGATAATAGGTAAATGCTGTTACTAAATTTATACCAGGTAATGGGATTCCTGTAATTTTAGGAACACCTAAAATTGTCGAAGTTGACTCCATGGCAAAACTAGTAGAGTATAGAGTTAGATAACTGTTGGCAGTGGCAGAAATATTTGTAATTTCCATCCTTGCTGGAAAAAATGGAGTAGCAGACCAGGACATTGTTTCTCTGTTTGCTGTGTGGAACGTATGAACAGTGTGCTTGTGATCGTCTATGATAAAACTTATATGTACAGATCCTGCACCGTACCATTCATATTCAAACTTAATCATTTGAATCTTTCCGGGTGGCACCGTAATACCGCTAGGTCCCGTTCCGTCTAACTTGTCGCCGTTCCAGTTGTCTCTGCTTACTCTAGTTTCGATTACTGCTCCAGATCCTGAGTTGCGTAACACACACCAGAACACGTTGCTTTCATCTTTTTCAAAGTAAATACCGTTCATAGTGTCAAACACACCAACCCGAGTTCTAGCACCCGTTGCCTGTTGTACCTGGAATGCTAGACTAAATTCTACAGGACGACCAGGAACATAGTTCATTACTCGCTTAGTTTGTCTAATAACCTCCGAACCAACAGTGGCAGAACTAGATAGCACACAGGCTTGTTTGTTTGAGTCGTGTGTGGCCGTAGCACCAAGTGTAGTCGAGTAGTCCCAGACGTCTGTGCCCAAGTCATACAACGATGTATTGTAAAAAGATATTTGTTTTTGACTTACCTTTAATCTATTAGAACTAGTATGATCAACACCGCTCAAGTCTGTACGTAAGACTGGCTGACCGTATTGGTCGTAGTCCATTGCGTGGTGTAGATCATTTGTGTTAGGCTCAAAACTATGAAAATAGTTTGTGCTATTAGGATTTATATTTGGCACAGATTAACTCCAAGGACGACCTTGTTGAAGTCCTCCAACATTGGGATTATCTACAACTGTGTTATCGTCATATTGAGTCGGAAGTTCTGTGATATCGTAGGTTGCTCTAGGGTTACCATCAGCGGCACGATCTGCTGCGGCTAAGTCTAGTTTAGCTTTTTGACGCAACTCTTTCGTTGCGAGTGTTGAGATTCCGTTTGCTGACATTTTAATTGTTTCCGTGTAGTCTAAAACTGTTAGCACGAATATCATCTACGTGCTTAGGTTTGTTGGGGCCGCCGCCTGCGGCTGTTGTAACTGCATCGGGTCCTGCGTATTCTTCTTTGGGAGTATTTGAATATTCGGTTGGCTCACCTTTGTCTGCTAGATCAACAATCTGTCTAAATCTACGGATATCGTCATTGTAGAAGTCTTCGTCTTTGACTGCGCTGTTGCCTTGCTTTTTCATAAAGCTAACAAGTTCGTCGTAGCTGGCCATATCAACAGGGCCGCTCTTACTAAGTTCAATAACTTTCTGTGCTAGATCGTGTATGTCTGCATCTTGTTTAATGTCTTCACGAGCTAGTTCTAGCAAGCGAATAAAAAGTGGTACGTCTAATTGTACAATGTCTGCCATTTGAAATCTCCCATCTAATATTTATTATTAAATAGTGTACTATGATAAACAAAGAATACTTCAAAACCCTAATCAAAGATCTCAAAAGCACAGGAAAGTATCGTGTGTTTAACGACATCCTACGTGAAAACGGCAAGTTTCCGCAGGCTATTTGGTACGGTCCTTACGCTATTAAGAACATAGTCAACTGGTGTTCAAATGACTATTTAGGTATGGGTCAAAGCAAAGTAGTTTTAGATGCTATGCACACTGCTCTAGATATGACTGGAGCAGGATCGGGCGGTACTCGTAACATTGGTGGCACTAGCCACTATCACGTTGCTCTAGAACACGAACTAGCAAAGTTGCATAATAAAGCAGGAGCCTTACTGTTTAGCTCTGCTTATGTAGCTAACGAGTGGACTTTAATTGCTCTGAGCAAGATTGTTCCTAATATTCATTTTATTTCTGATGCTAACAATCACAACAGTTTGATTGTAGGTATGAGTCATAGTCGTGCTCCTAAGACTGTGTTCAAGCACAATGATTTACAACATCTTGAAGATATCCTCTGTTCAGTAAAACTAGCAGGTCAAACTCCTTGCATTGTCTTTGAGTCAGTTTATTCAATGGACGGCGACGTTGGACTTATTAAAGAAATATGCGATCTTGCAGACAAATACGAAGCTATTACTTACATTGACGAAGTTCACGCGGTAGGACTCTATGGTACCCACGGTGGTGGGAAGGTTGAAGAGCTCGGACTCGAATCCAGAATTGACATAGTCAATGGAACACTAGGCAAGGCCTATGGTGTCCAAGGTGGCTACATTGCTGCCGATGCGGATGTAATTGATGCTATTCGTTCAGTGGCTGCAGGATTCATATTCACTACTAGCCTAAGCCCTGTAACTTGTGCAGGTGCCTTAGCTGCTGTTAAGTATCTCAAAGATCATCCCGAAATCAGAGACAAGCATCAAGAACGTGCTCGTAAGTTAAAACACAGATTAAACCACAACGGCATTCAGGTAATGGAATGTTCTACTACACACATTGTACCTGTGCTAATCGGCGATGCTAAGAAGTGTAAGGCAGTGTCAGATACACTGTTGAACGAACACAATATCTATGTTCAGCCTATCAATTATCCTACTGTAGATGTGGGAACGGAGCGGTTGCGTTTTGCACCTACTCCGTATCACGATGATGGAATGATTGAAGATCTTATTCTGGCTTTGAAAGCTTCGTTTGCGTATCACCAGGTTGAAGTCTAAATCTATCTTCTACGATATCTGTAGTACCTACTTCAAATATCACAGTGTTGGGTTCTAGTGCCTCTACCTGATGCGGACTCATTTCAGCAAAGTCCGCAGTCTTACCTGCTTCTAGGATAGCTTCTTTGATTTCCCCTGAAGCTACATCAGTCCAACGAATAAGAACTTTGCCTTCGTTGACAAACCAGCTCTTGCGTTTTTCTCTATGAAAGACAAGACTGGTCTTTGCTCCGGCCTTTTCAAATACTAGGATCTTTCCGCAGTACTTTTCGTTGTTGGCCCAGACTAATTCAAAGCCCCAGCCCTTGTCTAACTTACCTGTTGATTGTTGGTTCATGGTCGTTTCTCGATAATTTTATCAGCCAAGCCCCACTCAACTGCTTCAGCTGCGCTCAAGAATGTATCGAACTTCATTGTTTCGAACATCTGATCGTAGGTCTTGCCTGCTGTATTGTGTTTAACATACAGTTCGGTTAGACGCTGGTTGATGCGTTTGCTTTCTTCTAGATGTCTGCGGCTGTCTTCAAACTCTAGTTCTTGTACGTGTACGCTACCACTGGTACCGCGTGTGCCTGAGCTAACACGATGGATCATTGTGCGGCTCTCTGGAAGGACAAAGCGTTTACCTGCTGCTCCGGCCATAGCAAGAAAACTGCCCATTGAACAGGCCTGACCCATAACATAGGTTGCTACATCAGGTTTGATGAACTGCATTGTGTCGTAGATACTAAGACCTGCTGTGACTGCGCCACCCGGACTATTAATAAACAAGCTGATGTCTTTGTTTGGATCTTCACTTTCCAAAAACAACATTTGGGCTACAATTAGGTTAGCCATATGGTCTTCTACTGGACCGTTGAGCATAATAATACGCTCGCGAAGCAAGCGACTATAGATATCGTATGCTCTTTCACCTTTGGATGTAGACTCAATTACTACTGGAACCAAACTCATAATACTCCTTAGTGGGTTTAAAATTAAAGTATAGCTGTACAAATAATTATTGTCAAGCCTCTTGATCTGATCATAATCTGAGTATATAATAGCTCTATCGTTCAACTACAGTTAAATACTGTTTTATGTAGATCCCCAAAATGAGTACACTTTTGTTAAATGCAGATATGCAACCAATTAGCCTTCTTCCCTTGTCTATTGTAGACTGGCAAGAAGCGATTCGCTATATGGTTTTGGACAAAGCCGAAGTGTTGGAATGGTACGAAGATTGGACAGTTCGTTCTATGAACTGGGAAACTCAGGTTCCTGCTGTTTTGATGCTTAAGGAATACCAAAAGCCAAAGAATACAATGCGCCTAAGTAAGCGTAATGTGTTCCTACGCGACCAATATACTTGCCAATACTGCGGTACAGAAGTGACAGACCAAACTGCTACTCTTGACCACGTACACCCTGTAAGTCAGGGCGGTAAGACCACTTGGGAAAACTCTACTACAGCCTGCAAACCTTGTAACTACAAGAAGGCAGCTCAAGTAGGTAAGCACAAGCCCAAACAGGCTCCTTACAAGCCCCACTTTTGGGATCTTGTGGAAAAGCGTAAGAAAAAGGGCTACCACTTGCACCACCCAAGCTGGGCAAACTATTTGGGTTTGGAATGAGTTGACAGGACCTGCGGGTCCTGTTATAATATACAGATACAGACACAGAAAGGTTGCCAAAATGGCCGAACCCGTAGAACTACATTGCACATACGACGAAGACCGCGACGAATGGCTGGTCTGGTTTCCGCATCCCTTGGGCGGAATGAATGTTCTAGATTCTTTTGACAACGAAGCAGACGCTCGTGCATATTGGCAAGAGCAAATAGACTCTGCAGATTGGAATGCTGAATAATGCGTTACATTCTAGCATCCTGGGATATGGAAGGCTTTGAATGTCTAGAGGACATCACTTCTAAGCATCCAGATATCTACGACAAAGCACAGGTCTTTGAAGCACTCAAAGGCAATACACCGCAGAAGAATCCTCTAGGGCAACAAATTAGCCATATGAAACTTCGTGCTCGTTTTAACTCACAGCGCCGTTACGAAATCTATGTTTTTACTACAGAAGACACTGTAGAGTTTAAAGACATTGAAGATTGGATGATCGCTGACCCGCAAAGTCTTGTAGATTGGATTCGTAAGAATCACTATTCGATGATCTACAGTGACTACAAGGCTAATTACAAACCCACTATTGTTTAAGGAAAGAAATGCGTACACAACCACAAGCAATTATCCAACGTCTTGAAGCAGACAACAGCCGACTAGCCAAAGAGGCTATCATTGCCGAAGCTATGAACGACGGACTTGACGAGTTCTTTGAGGGTGTTCGTATGTGTTTGGATAACTTGTACACCTTTGGTGTCAAGCAGGTTCCTACGTCCAACAAGGATGGACAGGGTCTTAGCTGGGACAACTTTAAACAACTGGCAGAAGCTCTGTATCGTCGTGAACTAACTGGACACGCTGCTCGCGACGCTATCCAATTGGCTATGGATGTAGCAACCAAAGAACAATGGAACGACTTTTATCGTCGTATCCTAATCAAAGATCTGCGTTGCGGAGTATCAGAAAAGACTGTGAACTCTGTGGCTAAAAAGCAAAAGAAAGACCAGTACAAGGTGCCCGTGTTTGAATGTATGCTGGCACACGATTCAGCCAATCACGAAAGCAAGGTGGAGGGCGTCAAGCTTCTGCAGAAGAAGTTGGACGGTGTTCGTGTTCTGACTGTAGTAGACTTTGAAAATCGTACTGCTACGATGTACACACGCAACGGCAAAGAACTCACGAACTTCCCACACATTACCAAAGTCTTTGAAGACCATATGGACGAAATCGGACGCAGTATGGTCTTTGACGGTGAAGTTATGAGCGCCAGCTTCCAGGATCTTATGAAGCAGGTACATCGTAAGAGCGATGTGCAGAGCGGCGATGCTGTGCTTAACCTCTTTGACGTTATTCCTTTAGTTGAGTTCAAAGCAGGGCAAAGCGTAATGGGCCAGCGTCAACGTATTAACTATCTCAAGAACTGGCAAAAGATCTTTGACGATTCGGGCTGTGTTACCATTGTGCCCTACGTTGAAGTTGATCTTGACTCTATGGTCGGTGCTGTGGAGTTTCAAGACTTTAACCGTCAAATGATTGCTGAAGGCTACGAAGGCATTATGATCAAAGATCCACGTGCCAAATACGAGTGCAAGCGTTCAACTTCTTGGCTGAAAATGAAGCCCTTTATCGAAGTTAGCCTAACTGTAACTGCTGTTGAAGAAGGAACTGGAAAGAATGAAGGACGTCTTGGGGCTTTGGTATGTGAGGGCGTGGATGACGGTAAAACAATTGTCGTTAACGTTGGCTCAGGACTCACTGACGATCAGCGTATCGAGTTTTGGACTGCCTATAATGCAGATCCAACCTCGGTTGTTGGTCAAGTTGTGGAAGTCCGAGCAGATGCGGCAACTAGGAGCCAAGACAGCGAGGATGTGTGGTCGCTCCGCTTTCCACGATTCCTCCGCTTCCGCGGCTTTGTTAAAGGTGAAAAAATCTAAGATGCAAAAAGGCGCAATCAAAGATCTGATCTACGGGGGCTTAGAAGAGATTTTAAACAACCGTAACTACTACTATCACAGCTCTGTAGGGGCTAGCTATAGTCATCTAACCGAAGACGGCAAGACTGCTGTAGTAGAGTTTATGGACCTAATGGCGTGGAAAATCAAAGAAGCCAACGAAGCTGATCTTGATCGTAGAGCCAAAGAGCAGGTCTTGGCAGAACTTAAAAAGGGCTAATATGAACGAAAACGAAAAGTTTGAATACAACAACGAAGAAGAAGCTGAGATTGCACAGATTCAGGCCCTGTTCACTAACCAAAACGCTGTGGACAATGTTCGCAAGCAGTTGGCCAAACAAGCAGAGCAGCCCTCAGCAGAGTTTTGTGAAGAGTGTGGGGAAGATATTCCTGAAATGCGCCGCAAGCTAGTGCCTGGGGTACAACTGTGTATTCACTGCCAAACCAAGCTAGAGCGCATCAAAGCCAACTATCAACAGCCTGGTGGGCACTGAGCGTAGTAGCTGACTCCCAGAGCTGATCAGGGTCTTGACCCAGGAGCCATTCAGGCCCTAGATTCTCAGCGATCAACCAACTGTGACGATGCGTCCAGGGTGGGTGGCCTTCTAGTTCGTGTTCTAGCTGATCGGGAGCCCAAGCACAGTAGCCCGACATAATGCGATAGTGTAGAGGCTCATAGCCATCAGCTAGGGCTGGGAACATATCCTTGTGGCTGGTCATAGACCACTCGTGATTAATGGGTATGGTTTGATCAATACTCCAGCCCGAATCGTGTAGCATCCATATAGTACCCAAGCCCACGGGCCCACCCCAGTAGATGGGTATAGCGGGTACAGGGTCTAGGCCCAGGGGCTCTACTACATCCTGTAGGGTATGGGGGCTGATACGATTAACGCAGAGCCCAAAGTCTCCGCTGTGAGTTCTATGGGTCATCATGACCACACTGTTACGGAACCTAGGGTCCGGGATAGCAGGGGGTGCTATCAATAACTGTGCTGCACGTAGGTTTTGCATTTAGCTCCAATCGGGTAGAGGGCCACCATACTTCTTGCCCTTGATCTTCTTACCTCTAACTTTAACACGGTCTGAGCCTACCTTGTGGCTCTTGCCCCCGTCACGGCTGCGATAACCCTGCGACTTACAGCTGGCCAATTGACTAGCACCCAGGGCTGAGTCTGGCTTGCCGCTTTGGCATAGAGCACGGCTAGCAGGTTCTTCGTCTAGATCTTCTTCGGACTCTGAGCTAGCACCCCCGTACATAATGTCATCGTTGATAGGGAAGTCTAGGTCCATAAAACGCTCGGGCAAGCTGCTGGTATCAATGATATAGTCCAGCTCTTCGTCCGTAGGGTGTTGCTTCATAAGCACCTTGGCAGCTTCGTCGTGACCCTCGGCGTTGTTCCAAATGTTGACGTTGTAGTGCTCTTGATATAGATGCGCTACTGCGTCCATTACCTTGTGATAGTCACAGGTAAAGATGTTTTCTTGTATAAATTCTCTTGCTCTCATATTAACTGCGCTGCTCCGTAAATGGCCATAACTAGGTGTGTTTTTAGCTCTAGATCATCAGCTTCTGCATCTAGCTTGTCTGAACGCACTAGATCCTGCATCAACTCCATCATTTCTTCCTGCGAGATCTGATCCGTTTCATATTGGTTGAGTATCTCCAGGGCTAGTACTGCTCGCTGCTGGCACCAAGGCCTGTCAGTGTGTACCAATTGTTCTAAGGTTTCACGCATCAAAATCTCCCTAATATGGCTCTAGCTGCTCGATCTGTTTGTGTGATCAAAATCCGCTTTTTGATCTCACAGTAGCCCTTGCTGCCCTGAGCACTCAAACTACGCTTATACCAATCTTCAGTTGTGGCCTGTATGGGCTCGATCAAGCGTAGGACATCCTGCTGACGCACTGCTGATTTGCTCTTAGAGTAGAGTTCAAACCAACGTAGATCATCACGTATACGCGATGCCTGTGCTAGCTGATCCCCCGAGCAGTCTATGCGATCTACAGCCAATTGTACGTCTACTATACGTGCTGACTGATTGGGATCCGAGAAACTAGGAACCCAGCCCACAACAGTGTTCACAACAGCGCATCCCTGTAATAAGACAATGCCGGCAATAACGATTAAGCGTTTCATATGTAGTTATTTATCGGCAGCATAATTCTTAACTGCGAAGCAGGCCGCGCAAATTTTTGCCTTAGAGGTAGTCCAATTCGGGCCGGCGCTCCAGATCAGGAAAGGCTAGATTGAGCACGATCTCCCACTGAGGATCTATCCAAAAGTCTATGCAGTCCTGCCGTATACTGATATGCCCACCGTGCCGCTGGACCAGAGCCCATACCATTTCCTCGTCGTAGTGGGCACGATATGATAGTCTATAGCATTTCAAAGTTCGCTCTGGGATCATACAATATATTTAAATAATCCTATGCAAACCACAGTCTACTATCTGGTACACAAAGACACCCAAAGACGCTTGAAGTACTATAAGACCCTCCAAGGTGCCCGTATAGCACAAAGAGCTCGTAATCACAAACTGGGTTTTCACACACGTATTGAGCGTACATATACACAGGACAATTGGGAAGTAGAGCGTTGCACAGATAGTAACAATATGGTAGTAGACGCAACTTGGTGTATAGTAGAAGATACTGTAGAAAGTGAGGACTTGTTCGTAAATGGATAATCGTGTACAAGCACTGGTAGCGAGCATATGTATAGTAGTCTTATACTATCTATACTATATAGTAACACACTAAGCAAGACTCTATATAGTATATAGGCCCCGCTGCGTGTGTAGCGTGTATAGAGTCAAGAAGCTCTAGATACGCTGAAAAAGCTCAGTAAGTGTGATTTACTGTAGATAAATCACATCTTTGTGTGATTTACTGACCCCCAGAGTGCGTATAGAGGCCGCAAACGTGGGTGGACTCGCAAAAAGGGTGCAGAATAGTGTGGTATTGTGTGAAAAAGTGTAGAATTGTGTGACCATTTGAGCATAGCCTCTCACACCACCGCTCTGACCGTTCTCTCTACTATGAAAATCACTATAGGACCTTGCTCAAACGATTCAATATCGTGAATAAATCTTGAGATAATGTGCTCCGCGAGTATTTATCACTTGAAATTCACGGTGGTTTTATAGCAGCGACTCTTGTCTATATACTATATAGAACCGTAGCTAGGCCCCGCTGCTAGATCGTGCGCGATCAGATATATAGTATATAGGAGCGAACCTTACAATGCTTGCACTAGCCCTTGCACCCTTTATAGCTATACTCATATATGAATCACTATATAGTAGACTCTATATAGATCGTTACCACAGTCGTATCACACTCTTAGCATATGCCGTGTTCGCTATAGCCACAATCATATAGTGGCCCCGCTGCTGGAGATCGCACAATGAAAGACTCAAAAGAACTAGCAGAATGGATACTCAAAGAGATCTCACATATAAACCCATATACTAGTAGTGAGAAGAACCTAGCGTTCATATGGGCTACAGGGTTTCTCGCTCGCTGCTGTGCGGAGATGATCTGGAGAGACAATCACAATCTAGAGATCTTTAGGCGGATTCGCGAGCGTAACACTCCTAAACGTTAAGTGGCCCCGCTGCTGTAGTTGTTCAAAAGAGGTTGACTTGTCCTGCGAGTGGCCGTATAATATACATATGCTTAAGAAAAGGGCATTAGCAAGGAGCAGGTTCGTGACACTTCCAGACGAGCGGTATCGTAGTGTAAGGCAAACAGCAGAGTTTCTACAGCGTCTAGCGGGTGGGCAGATTGCCCGTGTGCCCAAGGCAGTTCGCCAAGAAGCCCTTTGGTTGCTGCGTCACTATCCCTCAACCTGGGATCTACAACGTGCTGCGGCTGCTGCGCCCGAGGTTTTCCAAGAACGTATGGAAGATCTTCACAAATTTGTACTGAAAGGTACCCAATCCGATAACTAACTAGTAACGAAATTCCGCGACTGTGGTGAAATAGGTAGACACAAGGGACTTAAAATCCCTCGGCGAAAGCCATACCAGTTCGATTCTGGTCAGTCGCACCAAACATCTGCCGGTAGCATAGTGGATAATGCAACAGCCTTCTAAGCTGTGGATCGGGGGTTCGAGTCCCTCCCGGCAGGCCAAGTTAGCTGCGCTGTAGTGTGATGCTGCTGCGATGAATTAATAGTTCGTCGACACAGACCCCAGCAGCAACAGTGCAGCACCCTAGTCGGGCCTATAGCTTAATGGTAAAGCAGCGGACTCATAATCCGTTGAGTGTTGGTTCGATCCCAACTGGGCCCACCAGTATTACTCGAGTAACACTGGCAAAAACCCTATAGTTGACTCGGCTATAGGGTTTTTCTTTTTGGTTGACATTTTGGACGTTCGATCGTACAATATATGTATGATGAAGGAGCGAGCTATGATCAACACTGTTGCACGTAAAAAGCGTTCAGATCGCAATCATATCATCTATGAGCTGCGTGTTAACGGACTCAACTACATTGGTGTCACTGCCAAGACTGAGACCACTGTACTGAAGTCAGTTCGTGCTCGTGCTGCCAAGCACTTCTATCGCGCCAAGACTGAGACCAAGAACTGGCTGCTCTGCGCTGAACTGCGTAAGCTAGCATCAAAGGACGAGATCGAGATCATCGTTCACGAAATCGTTCGCGGCAAGGCTGCGGCCCACCATCGCGAAGTTGAGATCCGACGTGCTGTTCGTCCTGCGCTGAACACTGACACCCGAGGAGATTGAATGGAACTGTTTGACGACTATGCTGATTGGGCTCGTGCTGCGGTCTACGACGGCTGTGCTGTACACTGTGACGATCGCGGCATTTACTGGGCAGAGAACTGGGAAGGACGGAGCTGCGGCGAGTATAACCCTACAACAAACTCGGGCTTTCTAAACTATCGTTGACAGGGCCTGAGTTTGGCTATACAATAGAGCTATTGTAACGTTAAGGAGCGAACTATGACCAAACAGGAAGCTGCTCAGCACTATGCAGCCTACGCAGAGCTAGAATCAGCTGCGGAAGCGTTCTACACTGCTGCGCACAAGATGGCACAACTGCTGCCCCAAGAAGCCAACGATCTCTACGCACTCTGCGAAGCTGTTAATATGCAGATCGTTGCCGTTGATGTTACATTAGATGAGGTCGTGTGATGAGACACTGGGACGAACTAGCACGTTACGAGCAGGATGGCTTCACAATTGTAGTGGACAAGACCTGGGAAGATCTTAGCCCATTTGATCTCTTTGACGACACTGTCACAGACATTGCTGAGATCGCACGTAAGATCGATTCCTACGATCTGGACTGGTTTATGCTGCGTGTACGTGCCATGCTCGAGGGGCACGAATTAGGATCACACATCGTGGGCGGGTTCTTGTACGAGGACGCTCGCGATGTACTCAAGGACGGCACTGCTGATGATCTGGCCCACGAAGCTATCCGTGAAGCACGTGAAGAAGCCCGCAGACTCATAGGGTCTTTGCAGCGTGTTGTTGACACTGAGGCAGTTTGAGCATATAATAGAGCTATTGTACAACAAAGGAGAGCGAAATGATACGTTTTGAAACAGTCTTTGAGACTATGGGCGACGGCTACTGGTCTGATGTTGCTAAGTCAGTGAAAACTACTAAGATCGCTGTGCCCTACGTCAATGACGAAGAGGACTTTGGCGAGCTGCGTGTATACTTTGATCGCAGCACGTGGGATGTCAACGAAGACGGCCTCATCTACACCGATTCGCTGTTCCTCACAATGCTGCGTGAGAAGCTCACTGAGATCGGCTTTGTGGGCTCTGACGTGGACTACTCTGAGCAGGGTATGCAGGGCGATGACTATGTGTCGCTGGACGTAGGCGAAAAATTCCTCCGCAGCTGGCTTGACATTGTGGCTGCTTGATCGTATAATAGAGTTATTGTTTAACAAACAGGAGCGAAAAATGGGTACACGTTCGATGGTTGGTGTGATGGTCGGTGACAAGTGCCGTGCTGTTTATGTACACTGGGACGGCTATTTGGACGGTGTTGGTGCAGGCCTGCAGGACTATATGACTCAGGAAGCTGTAGAGGAACTGATCAGTCACGGTGATCGTAGCTCCTTGGACGGCCCTTACTACAAGGATCGCGGTGAGGACGGTGTTGATCCCACTGAGTATGACACGTTTGAGGAGTTCTATGACGCTTGCGAGGGCTGCTGGGCCGAGTACTACTATGTCTTTAAGGATGGTCAGTGGTACTGCGGCGACACCTACGGCAAGTACGGTGACGGTTCCAGCATCAGCCGCAGGCTGGTTCCCTACGCTGAAGCACGTGAGCTCGAAGCTGCTGCTCGCGAGGCTGCGGACGCTTAATAACCCTGCCCTGTAAAGGGTTATTACTGAACGGGGTTGACAACAGCCCTGTTTGGTAATATAATAATGTTTTAAACACACATAGGAGCGAAACTATGCAGATTACTTTTAGCGAAGGTTGGTACAATATCAAGGGTGAGCCTACCAACGTTGCTGGCTACACCTTTGATTTGGTTGAAGACTACAAGGTAGCCAAGAGCGGCGAAGGTTATGTGACCGTTGACGGTACTAGTGTTCAACCCGCAGGTGGCATTCCGTTCCCTGATCGCAACATTCGCATCAAGTGCAAGCAAGGCGACTACGCTGTTGCAGGTACTGTGCAGGCTGCTCGTATTCCAGAAGGAGTTTCAATGCTGACTGCTCTCAAGAGCAAATCCAAAGACAAAGACGCTACGGTCACTGACTTTACTCAGGTCAAAGTGCCTGACACTGCTGTAGCACACGAAACTGACGAGCAGATCATCGAGCGTACTCGTATGCGCTTTGAGATTCTCAAGGATATGACCAAAGCTGTCAAGCAAGGCGATGTCCGTGCTATGATCGTCACTGGCCCTCCTGGCGTTGGCAAATCGTTTGGTGTTGAAGAAGTACTTGCCAAAGACGACCTGTTTGATATGATGGGTCAGCGTAAGCCCAAGTACGAGATCGTCAAGGGTGCTATGAGTGCCATTGGCCTGTACACCAAGCTCTACAAATACAGTGAAGCCAAGAACATCCTTGTGTTCGACGACTGCGACAGCATTCTTTTGGACGACATCGCGCTGAACATCTTGAAAGCCGCTCTGGACTCCAGCAAGAAGCGTACTATCTCTTGGAACACTGACAGCCGTCTGCTCCGTTCAGAAGGTGTGCCAGATCGTTTCGAGTTCAAGGGCGGTGCTATCTTTATCACTAACTTGAAGTTCGAGAACGTGCGTTCTAAGAAACTGCAAGAACACTTGGCTGCTCTTGAGTCACGCTGTCACTATATCGATCTGCGTATGGACACTGATCGTGAGAAGGTCTTGCGCATTGAGCAGATTGTCAAGGATGGTATGCTGGACAGCTACGAGCTGGAGCAGATCGCTAAGGACGAGGTGGTTAACTTCATCAAAGAGAACCGCGCCCAAATGCGTGAACTGAGCCTGCGTACTGTGCTCAAGTGTGCAGACCTGCGCAAGAGCTTCCCTGCTAACTGGCAGAATATGGCTAAGGTTACTATTATGAAGGGAGCCCACTAATGTCAGGGTGCCAATACATTGGTCCGGAACAGGATCCCCGCAAGGGGCCTGTTACCTACTGCGGTAAACCTACGCTAGCAGGTAAGAGCTACTGTGCCGAACACTATCACGTGGTCTACCAAAAGGGGACTACTGTGAATGCCAAACGCAAGGAAAAGGCCTTGCAAGAAGAAATCGATTCTGTTAAACTTGCAGAACAAATTGCGGAGTATGATAATGCGTGACCTATTTAAAATCGTCCTGGGTATTGTGATCATTGTTGCCCTGATCGCCCTGGGCCCGTGGCTGACTATTTGGGCTTTGAATACGCTGTTCCCTGTGTTGGCCATTGAGTTCACGCTGAGCACCTGGGCTGCTGTGATCGTTTTGGGCGCATTCCTTCGGGCGAATGTGTCGGTAAAACGGTAAGACAAAGGTTGCAAAGCCGCAAGGCTTCAGCTAAACTTAAATGACGCTGAAGAAAAGGTAATCAGCTAACACTAACTTTTTAAAGGAAAACACAGACATGAAACGTATTTCTAAAGATACAAAGACATTCAAGGTATTCGACGCACTTTATAACGGTGCAAAGCTCACACAGAGCGAAGCCAAAAAGCGTTTTGGCGTAGGTAATTTGGCTGCTGAAGCAAGCCGCATTCGTCAGGCAGGCTATGCTGTCTACAGCAACACTCGCGTGGCTGGTAACGGTGTGACTGTTACTGAGTACGAAATGGGCAAGCCAAGCCGTGAAATTGTTGCTCTTGGTTACAAGGCCAAGGCAATGGGCATTACACTGTAAAGGTCGCTCCTCAAAATCCAATCCGATTCGCTCCCGGGGCGGATTTTGGAAAGGCTGTTGTTTTGATGCAACAGCCTTTCTTTTTGGCGGCACTCCCGTGGTTGACAGTTTGGCTAGCAGATCGTATAATACTAATACTAACTACTTAGGAGCGAACAATGCGACGTGATCTGATGATCGGTGAGCTGGAACTGTACTGGTACGACTTCTACAAGCAAAACCCTGATGAGCCCGTGGGTGATATTCCTGCTGCTGTCCATTGGTATTGGTCGCTCAGCGACGAAGAACTGTTGCGAGAATACAACAGCCTAATTGGTTGACACATCGGGCGATAGGCCGTATAATAGAGTTATTGTTAAGGAGCGATGATGATCACAGCAGAACGACTGAAAACCCTTACAACTTTCACTCCAGTAGCACTAGCCAAAGGGCTAGAGATTAGCGGCTACAAGGGTGCAGAGTTCAAGTCTGCAGAGTTCATTGGCATTACCAACGGTGGACAGTTCTGCTACAAGGTTACGTTCTTTGACGAGCATTTGAGCGAGGACGTTGTGGGCAAGGTTTTCCTTACCTACGATCGCGATATGGGTTCTGTTAGGGTGAGCTACTAATGACGACATTTACAGCTGATCAGGTCTGGGGTCTTGCTGTCCGTGCAGATCAACTCAACGGCGGCTACTGCAAAGAGCCCGTCTATGCGGCAACTGCTACTCACGGCATCGATTATAACACCAAGATCAAAGAGGCCAACAAGGTCCTAGTCAAGCAGTGGCTCAGAGAGAATGTGCAGCCCACAGCAGAAGAGATCCTTGCTGGACAGGAGTGCCGCCGATACTTCAACACTTTCACCATGAAGCTGTTGACTGGGAAGATCAACGACTTTGAGCGTACAGCACTCGCTATCGCCCAAAAGGACGAGTTCACGGGCCGCGATATGCTGGACTTTGCTGTTGTCAGCTGTCTCCCTAGCTGCGCGGTACGTGATCAGCAGCGTATGGACGAGAAGCGTGAGATCTACAACTCCGAGCAACTCTCAGGCGACGTGGGCGATACTGTTGTGGGTGACATTACTGTGATCCGCACACGATTCAACCCTGAGTACAATAAGCACAAGGTCTACGCTCGTATGGGCGAGAGCTTCGTAGACTTTTGGTATCACAGCCCGATCACCGGTGATCTGCGCATCAAGGCCAAGATCAAGCAACATCGTGGCGATAAAACAACAGCCTTAAATTACGTGAAAAAGGCTTGACAAAGTGGCACTTCGGTGCTACAATAATGATACTGAGAGAGCAACTGTTTTAACTGTTTTACAAAGCGAGGTCTTAATATGGCAAAAGCACAAGATGTTTCCGTCCGTCAAGTTGGTCCCAAAGCCAGCAAGAAGGCAATCCGTAAGGCGATTAGCGTTCGCCGTCCAGTGTTCTTGTGGGGTCCTCCGGGCATTGGTAAATCCGATCTCGTCAAGCAAATTGGCGAGGATGCAGGTCGCGAAGTCGTTGACGTTCGCCTTGCACTTTGGGAACCTACTGACATCAAAGGTATCCCCTACTACAATGCCGATCAAGGCAAGATGACTTGGGCTCCTCCTGCTGAACTGCCCACTGACCCTGAGTCTACTGCGATCATCTTCCTGGACGAGCTGAACTCTGCTCCTCCTGCTGTTCAGGCCGCGGCTTACCAGCTGATCCTGAACCGTCGAGTTGGTACCTACGAACTGCCCAAGGGCGTTGACGTTGTGGCCGCTGGTAACCGTGAAGGCGACCGTGGTGTTACCTATCGTATGCCTGCTCCGCTGGCTAACCGTTTCGTTCACTTGGAAATGAAGGTGGACTTCGACGACTGGCAAGACTGGGCTACGCTCAACAAGGTTCACCCTGACGTTGTTGGTTATGTTGGCTTTGCCAAGCAGGACCTCTACGACTTCGATCCTAAGAGCCCTAGCAAGAGTTTCGCAACTCCGCGTTCTTGGATGTTCGTTAGCGATCTGCTCACTGACGACGATGTTGACAACGATACCCTTGCAACTCTGATTGCAGGTGCTGTTGGTGACGGTCTGAGTGCCAAGTTTATGGCTCACCGCAAGATCGCAGGCAAACTGCCTAAGGCAGAAGACATCCTAGACGGCAAGGTCAAGGACCTGCAGATCAAGGAAGTGAGTGCGATGTATTCGCTGACTGTTAGCCTGTGCTACGAGTTGAAAGACCGTGCAGAGAAGAAGGTCAAGGGTTGGGACGATATGGCGGACAAGTTCTTCCGTTATATGATGGATAACTTCCCGACTGAGCTGGTTGTTATGGGTGCTAAGACTGCCCTTACCAACTACGACCTGCCGCTGGACGCTACTAAGATGAGCTCCTTTGACGAGTTCCACAAGCGTTTCGGTAAGTATGTTTTGTCCGCGATGGAGAATTAAGACCTCGCCCATCGCAGGGGCTGTTGTGTAAAAGCAACAGCCCTTTTTTTACGGTTGACAACTTGGATGTTTGGGTATATAATATACACATACTAAGGAGAGCGACTAATGGACCCAATCGTTGAGAAACTTACAACTGCCCGAGTAGGACTGTTGCTCAAAGCACCCTTCTTCGGCAATATGGCCACCCGTATGCGTCTGATTGACGCTAGTGACTGGTGCCCGACTGCGGCAACTAACGGCCGTGACTTTATGTATAACAAGGACTTCATTCAGAAGCTTTCTGTCAAGAAGCTGGAGTTCCTGTTGGCACACGAGATCTGCCACTGCGTGTTTGATCACTTTGGTCGCGTAGGTTCGCGTGATCGTCAGCTGGCTAACATCGCACAAGACTTCGCTGTGAACCAGATCCTTGTAGACGAACGCATTGGCGAGAAGATCACTGAAGTTAAGATCTGCTACGATCCCAAGTACCGTGGTCTTGCCTGGGAAGAAATCTACGATCAGCTGATGGATCAGGCACAAAAGATTCCTATGAGCCAACTGCTTCAGCAACTCGGCGAACTGCTTGACGAGCACATCAAAGAGCAGAACGGTGCTGGTGACAGTGACGAGACCAAGGACGGTAAGGGCAAGCCTATGCTGTCTAAGGAAGAAGCTGAACAGATCAAGCAAGAGATCAAAGAAGCAATGATCCAGAGTGCCGCGGCCGCTGGTGCAGGTAAGACTCCTGCGGGCATTATGCGTATGATCAAGTCTATGACTGAGCCTAAGGTTGACTGGCGTCAATTGGTTCAGCAAGAGATCCAAAGCATTGTCCGCAACGACTACAGCTTCACTCGTGTGAACCGTAAGTCAATGCACTCCGGCGCTATCCTGCCTGGTATGAAAGAAGCAACTACCATTGACGTGGCCATTGCTATCGATATGTCAGGCAGTATTGGCGAAGCTGATGCAACTGTGTTCCTGAGCGAGATCAAAGGCATTATGGACCAGTACGAGGACTTCCGCATTAACCTGTGGTGCTTCGACACTGACATCTATAACTGGAAGACCATTACGCACGATGAGGCACACGAGCTCGAAGAGTATGAGCCTCAGGGCGGTGGTGGTACCGACTTCGACATCAACTTCACCTTTATGGAGGAGAACGGTATCCAGCCTAAGAAGTTCATTATGTTCACCGACGGTTATCCTTGTGGTAGCTGGGGCCCTGAAGACTACTGCGACACTATCTTTATTGTCAAAGGCAACACTTCAGCAGAAGCTCCGTTCGGTCAGACTGTGATCTACGAAAAGGAAACGGCCTAAGGCCGGAGTGCCAGGGGGTGTGGCTAAAATGCCACACTTTCCTAGTGGCCCCGCTGCTTATGTGTACGTGTATAGCAGGTCTTGACTTCTAGGTAGATTGGTTGTATAATACGATTATAGCAACAAGAAAGGAGCGGTAAGATGATTCGACAACTGGGCTACGCTATCGCGATCTATGCGATTTCCGTAGGTGCATATTGGGTATTCGTTCGCTAAGGAGCAGACTATGAAAGCGTTTATTGCCGGTACGATTTTTGGCATTGTAATCTGCACCGTGGGCTTCAGTGGTATTGCCCGTATCTTTGACAACGGTGTCAGCAAGGTTCAAACCATCACTAAGGAGGCCGCACAATGAGCAAGGTCGCAGAACTAGCCTATGACATTGAGCAACTCTACATCGAAGGCCACAGTCCTAAGATGATTGCAATGATCCTAGAGTGCCCTGTAAGTGTGGTGTTTGATTGGATGGAAGCAGAAGGCGTGGGAGAAGCTGAGGAGTTAAGTCCCTACGGTACGGTGAACTCGTGAGCAAGTTAGAGTATTACTCACGCCCATTAGTGGCCTTTGATGCTGCCAACAAGGAACACCGTAGGTTCTATCATCAGTTCATCAAGACAATGTCGTGGGGTCATTGCCCTGTAAGATTCATAGTGCCAGACGGCACGGGCATGGACCTAGTCAAGATGATCCAGACGGAACTGCTTCGCTACTATGTGGAGAAAGAGTTTAAAGGCGAAAAACCCTTGCCCAAACATAGGATTAAAGTGGGGTTGACAAGTGGGGGTTTTGGGCTTACAATTGATGCATAGTTAGGAGAGCAGGATGACACCCACTGAATTTGAGTACCTAAAGCGAGCTGTAGAGGCCTTTGAAACCGTGGAACTTTCCCTGGCCGATCAGCGTAAGATCCTGCAGACGATCAGTGAAATCACTTGTATGGCGGCTGTACGTGTCAAAGAAAAAATGTTTGACACGGCCACAGTTTGATCGTACAATAGAGTCATAGCAACACAAAGGAGCAACCCGTGCAGATCACCATCGAAGTCACCCAAAAGCAACTGATGTTCGTGGCCGAGTGCCTCACCGACGATCTCTTCTACGAGTTCGGTCGTACGGTCACTGACTGTGCTGGTGTAGACCGCAAAGAACTGCACGAAGGGCTGACCCAATACAAACCCTTCCAGGATATGGTTGCTGATGCTGTTCGTGAGGATGGTGTCACGGCCTTGGACGAGCCCTACGACTATATGGACTTTGATCGCGTCTACGACACCAAAGAGTGGGCTCAACTGTGGCGTGCCTGCGAAGAAATGCAGGCTATCGTCCACGATGCTGAGAAGGAAGATGAGGATGTTGCGGCCTGTGCGGCGGCTATGAAAACCCTAAAAGCCGCAGGGTTTAAGATCACAAAGGCTTGACAGCCTGGCAGTTTGGCATTATAATACATACTTCAACAACGCAATTAGGAGCGAAAAATGGAACAAGCACAACGCGAGTATTTTGTCCGTCGTATCAACGAGATCGCTGAAGCCAAAATGAAGGCCAAGGCTGTGGAACTGTTTGGCGCAACTGGTCGCCCACAGACTCCTACTTGGGGTATGGTGTTTGAGGGCATTAAGTCGGGCGAGATTACGCTCAAAGCAGACAAGGTGGACTACACTGGTCCTTACCTCAACCCGCAGGATGTCGAGTGGCCTGCGATGGAAGCAAAGAAGCAAGAGCTCTGCGACTACCAGGGCAAGATTAACGCAGAGAAGCAGAAGGCTATGGACTCTGTGATGCTTGAGGGTGTTGCCCAGAAGGCTTTGGCAACTTTTGAGGCGGTGTAAATTGGTTGACAGGGTGGCAACACCCTGTTATAATAAACACATACACAAAGAGGAGCGGATATGCCAAATTGGTGCAACAACAACTTGATCCTAGAGCACGATGACCCAGCGATGATTCAACGGGCACACGAGGCACTAGAGCGTGGAGAGTTCCTGCAAGAGTTCATTCCAGTGCCGCAAGAACTCAAGGATACGATCAGCGGCGGTTATGGTGATGCAGACCTGCAGGCCAAGCTCGAAGCACAGACCCGAGCTAATGTTGTGAAGTATGGTTATGGCAACTGGTATGACTACTGCGTAGGCGAGTGGGGCACCAAGTGGGATGTGGGTGAGCAGGGCTGTAGCGATGTGCATCCAGAAGGCCGGATGCTACACGCATCATTTGACAGTGCCTGGTCGCCGCCCGTGAATGCCTACGAGAAGTTAGAAGCACTAGGCTTTAAGGTAGAAGCACAGTTCTATGAGTCGGGTATGGCTTTTGCTGGCACCTACGAAGATGGTTGTTGCGATGACTTCAGCCTCGAAGGTATGACAGCAGATGACATTGAGAAGAACTATCCAGAGTTAGATGAATGCTTTGGTATCTCAGAAAGCATCCGTGAATACGAGCGTGAGAACGAAGAAGAACTCACTGCGTGGATTAAAGAGGGCAAAGCGGCCAATGAGAAAGTTTGAGTTTCGTTTAGAGATCACCTGTGCTGGTAACGGCACAGCTGACAAGGATCGAGTAGAGCAGATGCTGGACTTGGCCTTTCAGGATTTGGTCTACGATGACGAGTTCATTGCGGCTTTGGACGAGAAAGAATCTGTCACCATCCAAGTAGTGCCTATTTTGGCTAACAAGATGGTTGACAAACCGGGTAGCTGATGCTACATTTAACATATACCAAAACGGTATATCATTTTACACACACAGAGAAAGAGGAAATTAAGATGGCTACAGATAAAAAGTTTGCGGTTGCGGGTGTTTCAACCCTTGATGGTAAGACCAAGGTTCGTTTCGCCAATGATACTATGCGTATCAAGATCCTGGCTAAGAACGGCCACACTGATGTGGAGCTGGTTACGCTTCCACGCGAGATGACCAAGGCAGAGATTGCCGCACACTTGGTTGAGATTGGTTTCGGCAAGGGCAATCCAGCGGTTGAGGCTGCTGTTGCTTATGTTGCCAAAAAGAACCCTAGCACTCCTAAGGCTAAGGTAAGTAAGAATGCAACTGCTGTGACGGCAGAAGCTATTCCTGCAGAATAAGTCCGATTCGCTCCCGGCATAGCAGGAACCTTAAACCCTAGTGTATACGTACACTAGGGTTTTTTTTGGTTGACACCTTGGCATTTTGGTGCTATAATTTAAATACAGTAAGGAGATTAGAGATGGATGTGATTAGCCTGTTGATCGTGTTTGCCCTGGGTTGGTATATTGGCCATAAGATCTCGGCCGCATTCCACGTTAAACTCTTTAAGATGATCTTAGACGATCTGGGCATTGACAACAAGCGCCTGATCGCTGTGGCCCGTGAGCGTGCCGCTGAGTTCATTACGCCTGAGCAAGAAGCCCAACTCAAGGCCGCTGAGGAAGACGGTCTCGAGCAGATTGATATCAAAGTTGAGAAGCACGGTGAAATGCTCTATGCTTTCCGCAAGGACAACGATCAGTTCCTCGGCCAAGGCACTTCACGTGATGATTTGATTGCTGCGATGGCCCAGCGAATGAAAGGGGTTCGACTCACCGTGGTTGAAGGTGATGAGTATATGAAGGCCCAGGCCTAATTTGGTTGACAGTTTGGCTGCTCTTTGTTATACTAATGTTTTACAAGGAGCGTATATGACACCAAATCAATCTAAAATCCGTAGCCTATTAACAGCACAGCAACAACTAAACAGCATCGCCGCACTCTTATCATCAGAGCAAGTGCTTACAACTAAAATGCAGGAGTTAGTGCAATCGCTACAAACAGAGCTAGATTTTGAGCTAATGCTCGAAGAGGAATGGAGTTAATTATACACCCAAAATGCTTGCTATGCAAGCATTTTTTTTGGTTGACACTTTGGACAAACTGCGCTATAATAAACACATACACACAGTTAGGAGCGCAATATGTTAAAAAGCTACGTTATACATTATTACTACAAAAAGCAACTGCACACAGTAACCACAAAGCCTTGCACATACGCACAAGCAAAACAAGCGTTTTACGAGGAACTTAACAGCTTAAACACTTTTAAACTTATTAAAGTAGTGCCTGCAAAATAACCCTACACTGCGTAGGGTTTTTGGTTGACCATTTGGCATTTTGGACATATAATAAACACATACACAGTTAGGAGCGAAAATGAAACAACAAGAACTAAATGTAATTACAAAGGCGCAAGCAGACAAACTAGCTAAGGCAGTGGAACTGCTTAACGAAGCAAACTGCTTGATGCAGGAAGGTTTAGGTGCTTGCGACTTTTGCTACGAAGCACACAATATGTTGGAAAACCTGCAGGACGACTTAACGCAAATTGCGGACCAGCAACAGGTGTTTTAATGGAAGCACTTGTAGAAACAACAGGGGGCCTGTTTCCCCCTCACACTTACCTGCTAGAAGGCACAACGCTTGTAGCCTACATCAAAGCAGGTGACACAAAGCCATTCTACTTCAAATCAGGAATCAAAGGATTCGACAAGAGGGGAAGGAAGTTTGTCAAGGGCAATGTCAAGTTATTCACAGTAAAGGAGCAAGCAAATGTCAGAACAGTCCAAGGCAGCAAAAGCCAAACTTACACAGTCAACGACGAAGAGGGCACCTGTACCTGTCCAGGATTTACATTTAGAGGTTCCTGCAAACACCTGGGAAAACATGATTAAAGTGATGATGAAGCTATGACCAAGAAGCTAGAAAAGAAGCTGCTGGAGATTGACTGCAAGAGGATCCCTCTCAGGCAACTGCTGCATGGTAAGGAGATCCGGGAAGCGGCCAAAGCTCTGGAAGACTTCCGGCTCAAACTCAACGATAAAGAGATTCTTTACGGGGCCAAAATCTTCATCAAATGGGACAACTACGGTGATGTCTATGCTGCTGCCCGCCGACTAGAAACTGATCAGGAGTTCGCTGATCGGATCGAGAAGGCCAGGCTGGCTGCTGAGGCTAAGAAGGAACGAGAGGCCAAACGGAAGCTCCAAGCTGAAATCCGTGCCCGAGAAGAGGAAAAGAACCGTAAGGAAAGGGTAGCTGAGCACATCAAAAAGTTGGCCAAAGAGGCAGGTCTTTCGGTTGACATTTTGGACAGTTGATCGTACAATAAAGATACTAAGGAGCTGATATGACCATTCAAGAACGTGCTAGGATTTTCGCAACTGCCGCCCACGCTGCCGTCGGTCAGCTCCGCAAGTATACCTTCGAACCCTACATCGTGCATCCACGTGAAGTCGCTGGGATCGTAGAGGAAATCGGTGGAACCCCTGAGATGATTGCGGCTGCTTGGCTCCATGATACCGTAGAGGATACTGGGGTCACCATCGAAACCATCCGGGAAGAGTTCGGAGTGGAAGTGGCTGAACTCGTTGGTTGGCTCACTGATGTAAGCCGTCCAGATCACGGTAATCGAGCCCAGAGAAAGGCTGTCGATCGTGCTCACACTGCTTCAGCCCCTGCGGCTGCTCAGACCATCAAGCTCGCAGACTTGATCAGCAACACACGATCAATCGTGGCACACGATCCCAAGTTTGCTGAAACTTACTTGGCTGAAAAGAGGGCTTTGCTCGAGGTTATGACCAAGGGAGATACCCGACTCCGTGAAAGGGCTTTGAGTCAAATTGGTTGACCTTTTGGATGCTCCTTGCTATAATTAACACATAGTAAGGAGCAGACAATGACACGTTGGACACAAGCAGAAAAGACCCTAGTATCGATGCTCTCAGCGATCGTGCTGTTCATTATCGTTGTTATGATCAACGCATTCAGCTCTGTGGTCGTTGAACGGGGCACAGAGCACACAGCTACCTACTCCTACTGCGCTCAATGGCAGGCAGCTTACAAGAGCCAAACCTGTGTTCGTTATGCCACAGGCACAGAGCGTCGAATCCCCGTCAAGCGCGAGGGAATCCTGTGGAACTATGAATCCTATGAAATTGTTCGCTAATTTGGTTGACTGATTGGCATTTTGGACATATAATAGACACATAGTAAGGAGCAAACGATGAAGTGGTCCAAGAAAGACGAAGCTAAGTGGGCAAAGAAGCGTGAGGCCAAAAGCACTGGCCACAGCGTCAACAACGAGGAAGACCTTGCTTGGGAACGGCTCCGCAAGAAGCTGGAATCGGACAAGGAAATGATGAAAGCCTTTAAACGTCTAAAGGATCGTTAATGGAATACACCGTGATCTTCCCCAACAAAGAGCCTATGAAGTTCTACCTGCGATCAGTGGCTGAACTCTACGCTAACATCTACGGGGGCAGAGTTGTGGGAAAACCCCAACTCAAATTGGTTGACAAATTGGCTGCGTGATCGTACAATATAGATACTGAAACAATGGAGCGAGCAATGGTTACACTGAAACAACTGCGTGAGGGTTCTGTGGTCTATGTCCGTGGCGCATTTGGCACTGGGCCCGCAGTCAAAGCCACTGTGGAATCTGTGGAATCTGACATCAAGAACGGCCGTCCTGGCATCGACTACGTGACCGAAGATGGGGACAACCACTGGGCGTATCTGGATCAAATTCAGGCCGTTTATCGCTACTAATTTGGTTGACAGATTGGCTGCTTGAGGCTATAATTAACACATACAGACACAAACAGGAGCGACGAAAATGGAAATGATTCTAGCATACTTGGTGGGAATGGTTGTAGTCAATGCTGCCTTTGCTGCCCGCGTCCCGCACGAAGATTGCCGCATCGTGTTCCTGATCAGCCTGTTTTGGCCCGTAAGTGTTGCGCTGTTGATCGTGATCCTAGGGCTGAGCCTGATTGGTTGGGAGATGGACGTGGTCAAAGGCGCTAAGATCTTTGGTTTCCGTCGTCCTACAAACCCGCAGGCCAAGGGCTTTGCCCTCACAGTCCTGTTCCAAGAAATCCAGTTCTACTCCACAAAGAAGGCCTAACGTGAAGCAACTGTTGGCCCGGATCCGAGCATTCTTTGATCAACCCAGCCGTGAGCAAGAGATTGAAGAACGATTCTATCAGCGGCTTGAGGAGATGAAGCAGCATCCAGAGCGGTACCAGCACATCCTGAAACGATCGTCCGGTAGCTCAAAGATCCCACCCGTAAGCCTGTTCTAAGGACGCAAAATGAACATCTACACCGTACGAGACAACCTGATCAAGACCATCGAGGGCAAGGAAGCCCTGCTTGAAAACTACCGACAGGCCAGCATCCGTGCCCAGGAACTAGATACCGCAGATCGGATCACTATTGCCGCAATGGCTGGCTTCTTAAGCACCAATCTTGAGGAACTCCGTGCTATCCTCAAGGATGTCACAATCTGTTGTAAACAAGCCACAGACCAAAGCTGGATTGGAGTTGACAGACAGGGTGGAATCTAGTATAATATAGGCATAGACAAAGGAAAACGAATGTATATAGCGATGTTGGAAATAGATGAACAAGAGCGTGTGGTCCGTGCGCTAAAAGGTTGGCAGTTCGTACGCGGCACACACGGCTGCTTGTATGATCGTGGATCCGCAGACAGCTACTACCATCGCAGACCGCAACCACACTACGGCGGAGTTGGCGGGGAATCGGGTCCGCGAGTCGAAGTCACAGACGCAGAAAGCATAGCCGAATATATGGCGGGCTACAAGGACAACGAAGCCGCAGGATCCAAGAAAGAATGGTAAACAACATAATCCAGTGGATCGGAACCGGGTTCGTTCTGGCCATGTACGTGATTATGAACTTCCGCCCGGATCTGCATCCCTGGAACATCGTAATGGGACTCTTGGGCGCCATATGCTATTTTGCCTGGACCATACGAGTACGCAACTGGCCGCAGATGGTGATTAACGTGGTGGCCCTAACCCTTTGCATTCTAGGGTTATGGAGATATTTTGGTTGACACATTGGGCAAAGTCCGCTATAATTAACACATACACACAAACAAGGAGTCTACGATGTCAGAACGATCCGCAGCATTTGTATTCTTCACTGGCCTGATTGTTACCTGCTTTGGTGCAGGCGGTGTTGAAAACTCTATCGCTACGGCAGATCTAGTCACATCAGTGATTGTGGCTGCTGTGGGCCTGATGACTATGTACTGTGGCACACGGGGCTTGCGTCAGGGCTAATTTGGCTGTATAATACACATATACAAACAAGGAGCGAACATGAACTACACTGAACAAGATATCAAAAACATCACTGCAGAAGCCTGCCAAGCAGCACGTGAGGCCGCTGATCTGTTCTTCCAAACCAAGCTGGGCGGCCGTGATCAATTCGCCTGTGGCTTTGCTTGGGTTACGATCTACGATGCTAATGGTCGGAACATCCGTGGCAACACCAAGCTGGGTAAGACTCTAAAGGCTGCGGGCATTCGTCAATCATACGACAAGAGCTTTCAGATCTGGAATCCCAGCGGCCATCCTGCACAGAACGTAGACACCAAAGAGCACGGTGCCATTGCTGCTGCACGAGTGTTTGAGCGTTATGGCTTCAAGGCCTCGGCTGGTAGCCGACTGGACTAAGGACATACAATGATTACTATTAGCGGACTCACTGATCGACAACGGAACCTTATGGACCTGCTGTGGGCCTGTAAGGATCTAGATCAAGTACAGACTCTGATTAAGGCTCTGCCCACGAGGCAGGACCAAGTAGACTGTGCAGGGCTTATCAAGATCGCTACTTGGGAAAGCATAGAACAAGAACTGGGCTTGGGAGAATACCTAGATGCTGCGCTGGCTGCTATTAGTAACGCTCGCTTGCGCTAGTATAAGCCTACAGGGCTGCGCTGCGCTTACGCAAGATAGGCGCGATGCGCCCTGGGATCCACGAGGAAGCTCACAGTTGATGGATCAGATTCCCAACTGGGACTCGGCTGCATTGAGAGTCTGTGGGGGACACCTTCCGGTCGAGGTGGCCAGGCGGGAGGGAAGGTCCTTGAGGTGTTGAGGGGTGACCGGTATAGTACTGTATACACATACAGTAGTTTATAGCGGCTAGTGGTCTAAAATCACCACCCTGAAAAGAAAAGTACTCCACCTAAATTTTTTGCGCGGCCAAAATTTTCCCCCCAAAAACCCTTTTTCTACAATGACTTCTACACTAGCTACACAGTACTATATTCTTGTTAGATCCCCCCATTTCGCTCGTGTGTTTAATTGGATATTTGATAACTCAGTGCCCTACGAGCTACACGCTAATCGCATACGCTTTAGACCTCACTCAGAGACTCTGCTAGTACAGTTCTTACTACAGTATAGGGACCATTGCGAGCTTGTAGAACTGCCATACCCTAGCCATTTCTGATTTTTAAAAAATTTGCGCGGGTATTTTTTTTCTCTGTAGACCCATTTCAGAGCTATATAATACTCTATGCGTACATTTATTCTACAGTTAATCACAGCCCTAACAGCCACGGGTATGATTACTTTTACGGTAACACACTTACACGCTCCATTAGTATCGTGGTTCTTATGGTTTTGGCATTGGATTATTGCTATACCCATTGCTCTAGTCACTGTACGCTATATTGCGCCATTCTACAAGCGAGTGTTTAAACTATGAAAGATCGCATAGAAAGAAACGGTCGAGTCTACACATACTCAGAGTCAGATGACACTTGGTATCCCTTGCCCACTGAGCGGGAGTACCGTTTTCAGGTTAGAGTCATTTGGGCATCTGCGGTGATTTTACTGTTATTCGTGGTATATTCTTACTTGACGCATTAAATACACTATCACAGTGTTGTTTAATGTTAATCGTATATCTTGAACCATTAATCATACAGCAAATTGAACAGTTGAATCGTTGGGGTTCCGGTGTTCACTATTGGCCTAGAAGCTATTCACATACTGACGCCTACAATGCCAGCATACCTCTAGACTATTGGCTACTGTTTTCGCAGCAGATACTAGCTCTACAGTGGATGATGCAGTATCCTGAACAGTCGAGAATTGTGCGCACTTTATTCGACTCTTAAAAATCGCGCTGCGCTGCTTCGCAGCTGAAAATTTTCCGCTGGGGGCTTCGCCCTAGTAAATACTCTGCTATGAACAAACTCAAATCTATACTTCGAGCAGTATTCTTTGGATCAGCGCCTGCGGGCGGCTATGACTATCTAGTGGAAGGACTTGACGCTACAGAATATCGTCGTGCGGACATTCGTGCTCGCATTCAACAGGACTATATCAAGCGTTGGACTCCAAAAGTAACTCCCCTAACTGATCCGCTTAAATTTGACCCGCTTAATCCGCCTCGGGGATGGCGCTATGATCCCTACTACGAATGTTGGTATAACTACAAGGACTAAAATGACTTCTACCCAAATTATCTCAGCTAACCTAGCTGCACTCTGCCTAATTTTTGTGGCCTATAATCACACTGGCTGGGCAAATATCCGTCGCTGCTACGGTATGTGGTTTACCAAGGAATACTGGACCAACTACAATACTGTGGAGTTCCTATCCTGGGCTGCTAAGGCCCTGATCATCGTTCCTGGACTAATCTTTGGGGTTCAGATTTGGTGGCTCTACTTCTTTACTCTGGGCACTAGCCTGACTCTTATTTGGGCAAGTAACAAGAAACTCCTGCCTACGCTTGTGGGCTTTAATACTATCTGGGCTTGGATTAGCTGTATGGTCCTAGCACAGCATTTGGTATAAATACTAGTATGGCAACATACTTATTACCCACAGCTCGTAACCTACTTACAGGTCAGCGTCAAAAGATCCAAGATCTAACTGGTGATCGTCTCACTGAGAGCCAGCGTTTTATTGCAGAAGAAAAGGCTCAGCGACTAGCAGATACTCTAACTGCTCGTACACGTGAACCTTGGATTGCGGAAGTTGTTGATTATGAACCGTCAGTGGCTCGTAATCGCGACTGATCTATACGCTTAGACTTGTAGAGATAGTTAACTGAATCGGCGTTTTCACGATAAGTGACAGCGCCGTTCTTATGATGGAAACGACGAGCCATTTCAGTCTTGGGACTTAGAGTCACGTAAGTATCTACTTCAGGCATCTCACGTTGAATTTCTGCCTGAGCTTCTTCGATCAATCTACGGCCTGCACCTGCAGCATATGACCAAATACTGTAGAAAACCGCAGTGTTGGTATTGACCACACGATCCGCTAGTTCTTCAACTGACCCCGGAACTTCTTGTAGAAACTTAACGCAGGTCACTGCTAGGGGCTGATCTAGTTCATCTTTGAGTACAAAGATTCGGCTGTTTTCATTGACCCTGGCTTCTGCAGGGATTTCTGGACGAACTGGATCGTCCTTGATTAGGTTTAGAAGACTGTCTTGTAGATCTCGAATAACGTGTAACATTGTCGTGCCCTTTATGTGTATTATATGCGTATTTATCAACCTCAGGTAAAATCTAGCTCAAACGATCACTGTGCCCACGGTACTGACGTCCACGGGCGGCAAGCTGATGTTAAAGGCAATGCTGATACGATCATCCTCACTGTAGTTTGGAGTAACCCAATGCATCAACCAACTAGGAAAAATTACCAACTTGCCCGGCTCAGGCCTAACACTCCAACGAGTATCGCAGTAGCCCGTTTCACGATCTAGGTAAACCGCAGGTATGCGTTCAATAACTCCGTTAAACGGTGCTAGGAAATATAAGTCTCCAGAGTTTAGAGCTCCCTTTGGATAGTAGACACAGCTGAGAAAATATCCCGGATGTACGTGTGGAGTATTGCTGTCCAATTGAAAGTTGCCCGGCTCGTTGATGTTGATCCAAAAGTTACTGAATGTATGCTCGACGGAATCGCAAACGCCAATGGTCTGTCTAACGGTGCAGACATTCTTTTCTATGGCTGCAATCAAAGGCCCCAGTCTGGGATCTCTCAGTTCAGCTGATCCAAAGGGCGCACTCTGCCAGCCACCGCGAATTTTTGGTTGGGGGCATTGGCGGTAGCGATCATAGCACCAATCTATAATTTGGTCATTGTCAATCATATGATCCAATTGATCTACTGCTACAAAACTGGGGAATATTAGATTGAATTTCATTTCTTATTGTTTTACCTACTTGACCTTTTAAATATTATACTGTATAATATACATATAATCAACTTTAAGGAGTCCAATATGTTTTCGACAACTACAGGCGTGTATCGCGATGCTAGTAGCATTAATTCTGCTATGGGCCGCGTTTACCTGCATATGGCCTTGGCTGTATTTACGTCTATGATTGTTAGTTTTTTCGTAGGAACTAACACACACCTGCTAGAGTTTTTCTTTACAGGCGCAATGAAGTGGGTTGTGATCTTTGCTCCATTAGTAGCTATTCTAGGCGTTAGCGTTGCTATGGAACGTATGAGCAAGAGTGCTCTGCAACTTTTCCTACACGGCTTTGCAGCTCTTATGGGTCTAAGTTTTGCCACAATCTTTGCTGTGTATAATATGGGTTCAATCGTGTCAGCGTTTATGGCCGGTGCTGTGCTGTTCGGAGTTATGAGCTTCTACGGTTACTTCACTAAAAAGGATTTAACCAGTATAGGAAGTCTGCTGTTTGTCGGCCTGATTGCAATCATCATTGCCAGTGTCATTAACATCTTCCTAGCTAGCTCAGTGTTTCAAATGGTAATCAGTGCTATTGCTGTGATTATCTTCCTTGGCCTAACCGCCTACGACACACAGAAGATTCGTGAAATTGTCAGCTATGACAACGATGGCCGAGCAGAAGTAATGGGTGCGCTAAGTCTGTATCTAGACTTTATTAACTTGTTCTTGAGCTTGCTACAGTTGTTTGGCGGCAGAAAAGATTAATCTAACAGATTATCTTGTTGTTCTAAAGAGAGCTCGGCATCTTCGAGCTCTCTTATTTTATTTGTGATTTCGTCAATTAGGCCCAGGTTACGTAGAATCTTAAACACTAGGTTTTCCACACTCCACTCCCCAGCTCTCTCAAGACCAGCCTTGCGCATTTGCGTAATCTTGTCTTTGACCGCACGTAGTTTCTCTAGGTCTTTAGATAGCAGTGCGTGTTCAATAGCTGCTAGAATAGCGTCTTTCTTTGCTTCAATGGCGCTGTCGTCTACGTCAGGTTTAACCTTCTTAGGTTCTACTAGCCAAGCGTCATCTACTACAGAATATACACCAGTTGAGTGATGCGGCTCGTCTGCACCTTGTACATAACATTCTACTGGTAGTCCCTTGATTGTTATGTTATGCTGTTCGCCCCACAGTGCCTTTTTTGCTGAAAAAAGTTCTCTTTGCTCGTCTGTAGCTTTACCTGGAATAATAAGGTGCAAATCTAAATCTGAGTAGTTAGTCCAAGTATAATTAGCATTAGAGCCGGTGATTGTGTAATCATCGACTTCTAATTCGATTCCTACAAATTCTTCAAAAGCTCGAGCAATCTCTATAAGTTTAGAACGTACTTCGGGCTTTAAACGATCGCCGTCCCAAATCTTTGGGTTTAGTTGGCGATTAATTGTAACTAGTTCTTCTGATTCGTCAAGTTCTCTGAGGCGCATCCATTATTTAGCCCACATTAGGCTGTACATTGTAGCTAATTTATCTGAGTAAATTTCAGCTATCAAATATTTATAAGGGTCGTTAGATTTGCTTTCTACAACTAGTTGACAATCTGTAAGACTTTGAGATTTAAGCCACTGTATGTGATCTAACCCTGCTTGCCTATGTACACTAGGCCAATCGATACAGATATCGTCTGCGCCCTCTTCACTTTCAATAGGTAACCAACGAGCTAGATTAAAACGGTGCGTCTTCATCGTCAGTTCCCATACTGTTTAGAATCTCTCGAAGCTTAGTGCTTTCGACTTTTGCTCTAATCTTTGGAGCTGGCTCGCCTTCGGACGGATCATCACGTTGTACTTCTGCCTTGCGCTTAATTGAATCAATGATACTAGATGTACCTCTATTAGCACCATTGTGACTTTCTTGTTCATCTTCTGGAAGATCACTAATCTTAAGTGTTTCTAAGTTAAACTCTAGATCAACCTTTTGACCCACACCTGAACTAGAACGTGTCTTCATCAACTGAATTTGATAACGTCCACGCTCACGCATAGCACGACTAGTAAAGATACCAAACACGTTATCTGCTGTTTGAATCTTTGACAGACCGCCGGAAATGTGACTGTGATCAAATTCAACTTCTTCAACAGCACCACGGTTCAACTGTGCCGCTGTAACAAGAATACATTGCTTTTCCATCGCCAGGTTACGCAGTTCTTCCGACACATACTTGTCTTTAATAAACAAGTTTTCTGCTGAAATCTTACGACCTGCTGGCATCAACAGGTCTAAGTAGTCAACTAGCAATACGTCAATCTTTGATCCAGTTTTAATTTCAAACTCTTTCATATATGCTCGAACGTCGTTGGCAGTCTTGCCAGACGGCATATATTTGATCTGAAGTTTACCTGCTTTCTTTCCAATGACCTTAACCTTCATTTCGAGATTATCAAGATCTTTAAAAATCTCTTTTGTACTAATGCCAGTGGTCATTGCATCGATACGCATAGCAACTAGATCTTCTGAAAGTTCTAGTGTTAGATATAAAACATTAAGTCCTTGCAAACACCAGTTTACGCCAAGGTTAGCAAGAAAGAGGGATTTACCTGCACCAGATCCACCTGCAAAAATGTTAAGTTCTCCACGGTTCATACCTCCAAATAGTCTACGATCAAGACTTGGCCAGCCAGTGCTAATCTGTCCATTCTTATCTTTGATGCGCATTAGACGTGCCCTAGGATCTTCAAAGTAGTCGGTACCGAGATCTTTAGTCAAACTAATTGCCACGGCTTCTTTAATCATCGACTCTACTTGACCGTAATCTTTCTTTTCAAGTAAGTCTGCCGAATTAATAATTGCACGTTCTAATGCCTTGTGACGAGTAAAGTTTTCAAACTCGTCCATTAGCCAATCGTTATGACCTTCTTTGACATCTTCTGGTTTCTTAAGATCAGTTCTGCAACTGGCATTGACCATTTCGTAGTCAGGCATTACAGAATATTCTTTGGCATAGACATTGACAAATTCGGCAGCATCTTGTAGCTTCCTGTCAAACAACGTATGGTCAAAAATACCCTGGCATCGAACAAACACTTCGGCGTCTGCCAGCATCAGTTCGAGATATAGTTTTTGTAGTTCGTATCCGTAGTCTTTAATCATCTTTTCTTAATTCTAATTTATGTTCCTGCTGTTTTTTAGCAATACTAATCTTAATTGGTCCTTTTTGTGCAGTCTTTATAGCGTCCACTATAACAAACAATTTGCCATATCTTAGTACAGCGTCTGCAACATCTTTTACATCTTCATCCCACGTAGGCATTGCTACGGACCAGTTTAACTCTGCGGCACGGTCAAACAGCACCAAACCTGCGCTGTCTTGGTCGGGTATGACAATAACTTCTGCTCCTAGACTATTAATTATCCTAGCCTGTTGTTCTGCAATTTCGTTTGTGAGAAGTGCAACACCTCCTACAGACAGTGCATCAAATGGTCCTTCGCAGACAAATATGTATTTTTGATCTTCAGTTTGTTTGTCAAAGTTAAAGACAAAATGAGGATGTTGATCTGATAGATATTTGGGTTTCCCGTTCGTGACCTTACGAGCAGTATTGCCTACAACACGACCTTCCCACATAAAGGGAATAATTACACGGCTTTCGTAACCGGGCGCTGGACTCCAATGGTAATTGCCGTCGAATGGATCATATCCTCGAGATACTACATAGGCAATAACAGGTTCTACCTCGGGAGCAATATCTTTCCAGTATTCACTATTAACCCAGTCCATTAAAGGCATTGCGCCTTCTGGTAATTCTTTATCAGTAAATTGTAGTGTTGGCTCGTGTGCTTCTGGCGTGTAGTCTGCACTTTCAGTCTTGAGAGCTTCAAAGACCATTTCTTTTATTAGATCTTCTCCTGCACCCATCCATCTAGCAAGAGTTTTCATTTTCTCACCTAACGGACTTCCTGGTTGCCAGCCAGTTGAAAACTTACAGTTGAAGCAGTTGTAGACAACTCCGTCGCCGTCAAAACGGATACCGCCGCGTTTGCGTGTATCTGCTTTGTGTCCACGATGGCCGCAACAAGGCGCATTAAAACTAGTCCAACCAGACGGACTATGTTTTGCTCTTGGCGGAAGTAATGAACGGAATTTATCTACGACTAGTGTCATAGATATAGTATATTATCTATAGAGGACTTTGTCAACTTTTCCAGCAGTTGATGAATATCGAATTCTAAAATAATTCCATTTACCGACAATATTGGCATACTTAATGTTGGAGTTGGTAACATTTATTGATTCGATATCTGTCCAAACACTAGGAGAAGCATCTTCGGATATACTACCTTGAATTTTTATATTTCCAGTGTAGCCTGTAGTATAGAATTGGAATGTGTGCAAACTTTGAGCAGTTTGTAGATTTCTTTGTGTGTCTATAATGCTGGTGTTGTAATAAGCTGGCTCAGGATCTCCCGTTGTAGCAGGATTAATATATTCAAACTTATTAATTTCTAAGCTAGGTTCTGCATCACCTAAAACATCACCTACAATTTCTAAAGTTGCAATAGCACCATACTGACTATCAATATAAAGAGGAGTTCTAGAACTTACAGTATAATCTGTAGAATCTATAGAAGACCTAACTTCTTGTGTAACGGTATAGTTATAGAAACCGGATGCAATGTCAAACAATTCAGCTTCGGTCAAAATAACGTAGTATCTTCCAGTTCCAGCATTTACAACTTCGCAGGTCTTTGTAATCACTAAATCATTGGTATCACGATTGATGAGATTAAATACCAAAGCAGAACCGTTTGTGTCTGCTGCTTTTTGATCCGAGTTGCGAACCTGTAGATCAATACGATTGTCAACACTACGATAAATTTTTAAGTTGCGATTGTACACTCTGCGATACCTCTCTGTTTGCCAAGCGGCCAAGGCATTAGTAAAGACATCAACCTTGTTTGAGTATAAATAAACTGAAATTGCTTGCATCAAGTATTTATAAGAATGAGAATAACAGAAAACCTGCAGGAAAACTTTCCTTTTATTAGCGTTATTAACCACGTCAACCAAGAGTACGTGGGGATAATTATCAACCAAGACGCTCAAGTAACCAGCATTTATGATTATGCTGCGATTCGTACGGATGCTGAAAAGCAAAGATTTTTGGAGCTAGGCGAAGCTTGGTGGTGGGAGTCAAATAGACAGATTCCTATCAACATATTTTTGCTAAGAGAAATATCTGACTTTAGATATGCTATCAGAAATTTTAGTACCAAAGACGTTAAGGTACTATTTGGCCCTTGTACTAGCCTAAATGATATTATTGTAAAACGTATTAAGCGTAAATCGATTACACTAGTCAGAAAAGGTTCTTAACTGAACCCATAACTAATCCCTTCGCATATTAGATTCATCTGCACCACAATAGCTACCGCATATGCTGTAGCGTGGCTCTTCTTAAAATAATATTCTTCATTTGCGGGTTTTACCCACACTTCCTTCATTACTTCTTCCCAAGTCTTGCCTATCAGATGTCTCTTCGCTGGGCGAATAATCGCTAGCACCGCAGCTAGTTGCTCGATTGATCGGGGCTTCATTTGTCTTAATATACCACCATGACCGTTGACGTGAAAGAGTAAGCTGTTGAAATCGTCTTGTTCCAGAAGATCCCATAATGGTTCTGTCTCCATAAGTCGAATGAGATGCTCTTCATTCTGCACACCTTTGTATATTCCTACATTGAGAAAGTCAACTTTGAAGTAGCCTTGTTCTTCTGCTAGATCGTAAGGTGTTGCACAAAGTCCCGTAGATGCGTTTACAGGAACTTCGTGAAAATAAACACCTGTGTTGTGTTTGACTAATTTACCGTTGTCTTCTCTACTAGCGCCAATGTGTTCAAACAAAGTCAGCGCTTTTTCTCGATCAACAAAGTCTATGTCAATGTCCGGCATACGTCAATCTTTCTCCAATCTTGTGTACCATCTGTACTATAACCAGTATAACGCTCTCCGGTTTCTAAGTCAATCAATAACCACTTTTCTGGACACTTTGTCTTAATGGTTAAGACTTTTGACTCGGGCAATTCTGGAACTTCGGTTCCATCTAAAAGTTTTCTCATTGTAATCTCGTACTGTGAAATAGTAATAGTGGCAGTGTTTCTGCCAAGAACTCTGCATACTCTTCGGCATCTTCCATATCATCGAAGCCACTGAATTTTACATACACTTCTGGTTCTTCTGACGATGTTGCTACTTCTACGTCAATGTCATCTCTTGAAATATATTCTTCGTTGTCTTTTAATTCTCTTTCTTCTAGTTTCTTAGGCATTATAAGATTTTTGCCTCCTTGATCACGTCTTTAACTAACTCTATATCTGCTGGCAACGATTTAAACTTTCGAATCCAATGTTGAGGATCTATAATTGGTGAAACTATTTCTAACTGCTCGTCGTTCATACGTTGCAGCATCTCTTTTCCTGCTTTGGTATTTAACAGTATCCAAGGACTAATTAATCCTTCTTTAATATCGTGTGTGGCCCTGTTTAAATTTACATAGGCAAAATAATGTTCCCAAGGACTGTTATTCTTTTCTCCCCAGTCCATCATTGTTTGAATAGTACGCTGTATCGCTCCGTCTGCAGGTTCTATCTTAATAAGTTCTTTAACATAGGTTTCGTAAAGTTCGTCACGACACCAGTGGTCTAGTTTAACTCCGCTCCTGACAACAAATTCTACAAATCTCTCAGGGTAAATTGGAGATTGATTAATCATAAAGCTGCCAAACTTTACAAAGGCAGTATAATAAGGACTTGATGCAAATTCTTCAAAGGTCTTAGGAGATTTTACCTTTTGTGTTATTTCATAAAATTTTTGAAACGTCAGTAAGCCCATTTGAACGTGTTTCTCGTCCTTGGCCAGATATCTGCGCTTTTGCTCACAGATGTGAACAAACAGCGTTTTTTCTTTAGCAAAGAGTTTACCGCAATGTTCGCACTTAAAATTTAAGTCCATTGATTTCTTTTTTGTCCCAACCGAGCGATTCACAGTATTGCTTGATTTCTTTGTCTGTGGTAATAGCTGCAAGTGTTTCAATGTCTGCCCTTTTCATATTAGGAAATAAAGTTGCTAAAAATTCTTCTTTCTTGTTTTTCTCACGTTTTAAGGGAACCCATTCGTGGAACTGAGGCTTGCGACTTTCGTGACTGCACATTGTTAAGGTTAACCATTGTAGCTTAGGGTGCTTACTAATGTCTGCCCAGTTCTTATTATAGAACTCGTTAACGGTTAACAGATAGTGCTCTTGTAGTTCTGCATTTGAAGATTTTACACTACTAATGTATCTGTTAAGATTCCACAAATCGCCTTTGATTTCCTTACGACCTTCTTCTGTAGCAGCATCCCACAATTCTTTTAACCCCATATCTACGGCAGGGATCATATCTTTAAAAAGGTCTACGTGTTTATTCTTTCCCATAATCTCTTTTACTCAGTTCGTATAATATTTTAACACGATCGACAGCATCTTGCAAGAGGGGGTTGGACTTGGCTTCTATCAATATTGTGTGCCAATATTGGTTTTCTCTAATGCTATCTAATGATGCACCTCGAACTCTAGCAGGGTTGGTATCTAATTCCCAATCGTAGCCAATAGCAGTTCTTGTCTCTGCAGGTGCGCCCATTTCTCTAGCATAGACGGTACCTCCTTGACGTTCGTAGATATATGTTGCGCCTGGTTTTAGTGAGCCCATTATAATAACTCCGGATTTCCTGTTAATGACAATTCGCCAATTCTAGAGTGATAGTCTGGATGCAATCTGGCTACTGTAGGAGTAGTTACTTGTATGTCTACAAGTGCATTACCTATCTGTTGATCTGCTGGCACAAACCCATTTACTGCAATCCAATCTAATAACTTTTTAGCTGCGTGTGGTTTGATAATATAACTATATGCACCTCGCATATAGTTTCCTGTTTGATTTTTTTCTAAGAACTTTGCTTGATCATTATGGTATGTTGCTACACTAATTTCAAGATTCTGTTCGTTTTCAAGTAGAGAATTATAAGACTTAGAATAAGGATCGTGTCTATCTAACTTTAGTACATCTGTAAACTTATCTGTAATGTTATCTGGTAAGGGTCGAAGAAAGTAACCATCGTGTTCTAAAATTACAAAAGGTTCTCCGCTGTCAGCACATTGTTTCCACAAGTAATAATGACTTAAAAAACATCCAAATACTCCGGCTCGACCTTTTTTAAATTTATACCTTGGAGTTATGTTTAATCTTGCCAAGTGTGCAGGATACTCTAGACCGTTGATTGCATCAAACTTTTCTAGTTGTATTCCAAATTTTAGAGCTTGTTCGCTGCAAAGCTGAGAATATTTCTCAGAAATTTGATTATCTTTAAGTCTAATTATGAAATACTTCATTTTGATAACATATAAACGCCAATGACATTGCCAGCCCACATTTTTTTAATGTGCGGAAATGTTTCTAACATTTCTTCGTGAGACCAGTCATCCTTTACGTGTGCTTCGAAAGGATTTCCAAATTCTTCGTCTTGAGGATAATGAATAATCGGAATGCTAATTATGATTCTTTTTGAACATTCCAGCAGGTCATCTATAATTTTAATTGCATCTTCTTTAGTTACGTGTTCTAACACATCACCTGCAAATACTAGATCAAACGGGCCTAACGCTTTATAATCAATTTGACGAATATCAGCGTTAACGATATTATTGTATCTGTTTATTAGGTCAAATTCTGCAATGTAGGGTTCCCAGGCTTCGATTCCAATCCATTTTGCTTTATCTAGTATTTTCCATTTCCTGGAAAATAATCGATGATAAGTTCCGTTACCAACACCTAGATCTAGTACTACGTCAACGTCGTCTTTAAACTCTGTTACCCATTCTTTTATTACTGATTTACCTTCTTTAGTGCTTGATGGCATAGCGTGTCCTTATTTTGTAAACCCTACAGTTTCACGCTCAATGTCATCGTGATCAAATTCAGCCCAATATAACTCAAAGGCGATACAATCAGTTACTGCTTCAAACTGATGATATTCACCGGGTGCAACCTTTGTGTATTCTCCGGCTTTTAGTAAAGTTTCGTCTACTAGGTCGTAGTTGTTTTTCCAGACACGGATAATCATCTCGCCTTGTTCAACAAAGAAACCGTTCCATTTATACTTGTGCTTGTGCTTCGAACAAACGCCGCCGGCTTTAGCTTCGATTCGGTGAAATTCTAATACACCATTAGCTTCTAATAGCTCTGTCTGCCCCCAAACTTTTCCTGCTTTCATATTATCTCCTAAGTTTTATACTTATCTTAGACTAGTTTGTGTAGTTGTAAAACTTCACTTTGTCTAGAAATCTCTTTGACAAAAAATGCACAAGGCGGATTTGGACCATCAGACAGCGGCACCGTTAATAGTTGGCCGTTTTTCATCTTAGGAAAATACCAACGAACATCTTGATAAATGTTAACAATTTCAATAGGTGCATAGTCTGCCTTGAATCCTTTAATAGGATTAAACAGTAGTGCATCGAAGCCTCTTTCGTTAATTGACGTAAGCGGTAACACTTCTGGATCTAATCCGCAGTCTTTGTCTCCAACAACCATACACCAGTCAAGTGGCATTTGTATTTCGTGACCGCCGATGTTTAATAAAATTGCCGGGCTATTAAATGATTCTAAAAAGATTAGCGGCATAAAAAAGAAATCCGGCTCTTGAGGGTTACTGTTATCTAGAACCGAAAATCTAGTATCCTCGTCTACTTCATCTGGTAGATCGTTTAGATCAAACGCAGTATTGTTTAATGTTAAAATTCTCATATTGTTACCTTGGTTAATGTAAAGGGGTATTTGGCATCTTTATAATATTTTTTACGTTCCGTAAGATGGCGCTTGGCGTACTTGCAGGATGACGTGATGTCCCAGATTTCAACGTGGTCTTTGTCTTCTGCTTTTCTAATGCCTCGTCCAATGCTCTGTATAACGCGGACAAAGCTCTTTCCGGGCTCAATAAGAACCAAATTAAAAATCCTTGGAATATTAATACCCACAGCGGCCACACCGTAAGTCGCCACAATAATCTTGTTATCAGCAGTTTTAATCTCATCATATTCCTCTTTTCTATCGTCGAGTTTCATTCCACCGCTAATAAAAGATGCATCGGGTAGTAACTCAATCAGTTTATTTCCAGTGTCGATCCTGTTGATCAGCACCAGCGTATTACCTGTTAATGCCAACTCTTTAATCTTTCCTGCAATCCAATCGAGCCGTGTTGGATCTGTTACTAACCAAGTGTATTCGTCTGAATAACTTCTAAACACTTGAATGTCGTTGGTCTGTAAGATATTAATATTAAGGTTAGCCAGCACACCTTTTTGTTGTAGATCGTGTGCGCTAACGTTGCCAATCACTGGGCCAATGCTAGCTAATAGGCTTTGGAATTCCCACTTCTCTTTAGGAATAGTACCAGTTAGGCCCCAACGAATGGGACAGTTGCGAAAGTTTTGTGTAGCTAATCTCATAAGAACATCAGCTTTGGCCTGATGCACTTCGTCGATGATAATCGCAACAACACCTTCGCAGAATTCTGCCAGTGATAAGCTATCGTCGTCATAACTTTTCTTTTCTAGTACGTTAAGACTTTGCCAAGTGCAGATAGTATGTGTTCGATTTAATTCTTTTCGGTCGCCAAAGTATACACCAACGTCTAATCCTAAGTTAATGTAATCCTCTTCTGTTTGTACTACAAGACTTTTGTTAGGCACAATAACCATTGTTCGACCATATGGCTCACACAAATGACTTAAGGTAGCAGTGGTAATTGTCTTACCTGCACCTGTAGCAACTTCTTGTAGGCTTTGCGGATTTTCTAAGAATCTATTAATAACATCGTACTGATAGTCACGAAGAACAATAGGCTGGCCGGCAGCAGGATGTCCCTTAGGCCAAGTCTTGCCTTTTTCAGACCAATAGCTTTCTGTAACTGTAGGGAATTTAAAAGACTGAGGAGCTCTAAGATCCTCAACTTCAATATCGTAACCAGAGCTTTCAATGACTGGAAGAACAACATCTAAGTGAGCAAGGTATCCAGTACCTCCGATACCAAAGAATGTTTTTGTGCCGTCCCAGCGACCTAGTTTAAACGCTGGCATATGCCTGGCGTATGGCAGATCAAATTTAAGTTTGTTTACAATCTTTCGACGTGTTTCTACATCAAGGCCATCAACCTTGATATTAACTTCGTCCTTAATTATTAGTTTACAAATCGACAATTTTTTGTTCCTTGTTTTGCGATGGCTTTATATCTCCTATATAAATTACACACGAATGACTACCAAACCAATCTCTTGATATTTGATTCGTTGAGGGATACAAATTGTTACTTGCTAATATTTTAACAGAATCTGAATTTTTAAACAACCATTTAGCCGGCTTATGGTTAAAGATTAAAATTTTTCCGTCGTCAACCTTTCCTCCAAAGCCGCTGTCTTTGATCCAGTCATTTAGTTCTTGATCTTCATTCTTTGATGCTCTAAAGCAGACCTTTACTAAGGAATGGTCGATGCCAACATCGTCGAGATCTTTGGCAAATGAGGTCAACCATTCTAGAGTCCTGCCGACCCTATCTAATACAATACAGACTTTTCCATCGACTAGCTTGGTGATTTCTAAAAATTCTTTATTCGTTTTAATCCAAAACATATTAGCATCAGATGCTGCAATTTTTTCAACGGGTGTAGTAGATGGATTTACTAATTTGTAACCCATACTCTTTGCTAAAAATAAATTGTTCGACGCCGATTGTGTTTTGTTGTTGTTCCAAAACTCTAGTGCATCTGCCGGAGCATTAACTAGTCTTACTTCGCCGTTGATAATTTCAGACCTCGGCTGGATTTCTTCCTGATTTTGCCAAATTTCTTCAATTTCAGAAAGTAAAGAAAAGAACGATTCCTCAATTTCGAAATCATTAGCTTTTGCAAATTCAAATATTTGAACTACATTGTAGTCGTTGACATTAAATTTTCTTATCTTTCTTTCGTGGTCCCAAATGCTAGTCGATGCTCGTGCATCTACCTTGCAAATTTCGTCGTCAACCATCTTTTTTAGCTGGAAAGGAAATTTAGCACATACCCAGACATTTCCAGTTTCGTCAGTTTCTGCAAAAACTTTTCTCGAATAGTCTATAACTCTAAACGAGTTCTTCCATTGCGGAGATTCCAATGACTCTGAATAATCTAATCCGCCTAGTTGAGAAAAATTTCGATATTTTTGTAGAAGTGTTAGTACAAATTTTCCCTGATTTTCGGTAAATTTAACATTACTCAAAATATTCAAATAGAAACTCTGGGCAACAGAAAAGTCTTGTCGTTGAATAGGAATCACTCGTTGTTCGACAAGGTGAAAAAACTCAAGAAAAATATCTTCGACAAATGTAGATGATTGCATTTTTATATTATATGCTTCTTAGATATAAATGTCAACCAGCAATTTTAGAAATTATTCTAGAGAATGGTATTCCTTGGCGTAGTTCATCAACGGTCCACTCTGTGTGGCATAATTTGATAAACCAATCAGTTCTGTCAGGTAGTTGTATATTTTCAATTTCTGAGATTTTTCCACTAATAGGCGATGCTAGGCTAGTTGTATCACAGATTATAGGGGTGCCGTTTATGGCCGATTGTATTGCTGGCCCACTGTTATGGTTTACTACACAATGATAGTTGTAGTTGATATCAAAGTCGTCGTAAGTTCCTTGCACTTTTCTTGGCGTTAATACTTGTACACCCGGTAAATTAACTGTAAACGGTGATCTTGGGTGCGGTCTTACCAGTATTTTACGAGAAGAAACCTTTTGTATTTCAAGTACAGTTCTTTTAACCCATTCGGCCATAGCCGGCATACCTTCCCATTGTAAACTTGCTTGGTGTTGAGCAGCAATCAATATCTCTTGACTTCTAGATTCTCTAATGGGTTTTAAAGAAACGCCAAGTTTAGAAGGTCTTTCCGGGTCAAGTTCATCTTGATTAGCAAATTCGCCTTGCCCGTTGATGTGGTTTAATGAAATTCTCCAAGTAAGGTTTCTTTTAAGGTTGCCAACTTCGATGATCATTACAGGCTTACCTTGTCGTCGACATTCCTTGTAAATTTTTTGGTTGTTGCTCATCCTTCCTTGCCACAACACCGACCAAATTACTGCCACATCTTCGTTGCTAACCACTATTTCGTGGCCAAGAGATCTTAATCCAAGTTCAACTGCATCAAATATAGGAGGACTGTTGAGAGCACCGTACTCTCGATATAATTTGAACTTCATATAACCTTATAAATAACTCAGTATTTAATGTCTACGATGAGTAAATTTGCAAAAAGAATTACCAAATTTGTCAAAGAGCCCGAGTCTGCCTTAGTATTAGGCACCGGGTTCGGGATGATTGAGGAACTTGTAGAAATTTTCGACACTGTGTTTGTAGTTAACACAGAACCTTTAGAAATTAGAGCAAGAAATCTAATCTATAGACAAAATTTTCAAGACATTGGACAAATTGGTAACCCTACAGCTATTTTAGTCGACCTATCTCAGCTACATAATCTAAATCATTGCGTTAGTTTATGGTCTAGAGCAAGACCTTTTATATTGATAGAAGGCAATGAGCTTGTCGATAGAGAAAAAACAAGACTGTTATGGAATTTCCATTACAGACCTGTAGAACAGATGGGTTTTTTTCACGGTTGGAAAATATTACAATGAAAATTTCAGTGATTACTACATTTAACGGCGCCGGATTACAAAAATACGGCCAACGTATGATTGACACCTTTATTAAAAACTGGCCAGCTGAAGTAACTCTTCACCTATATCCAGAAGAGTGCAATCCACAAGTTCCAGATCATTCAAGAATTACCTTGAAACGCCTCGAAGAAGTACCAGAATTAATGGCATTTAAAGAAAAGTGGAAAAATGTACCTAAGGCCAATGGAGATGTTAGCAACGATCCGGTCAGATCAAAGCGTAGAGATGCTGGTAAAGGATTTAAGTGGGATGCTATTCGCTTTGCACACAAAGTTTATGCAATTTTTCACTGTGCCAAGGAAACTGATGCTGATATTTTAATATGGATGGACGCTGATACTATTTGCCATAGCCCTATTAACCTTCAGGTATTAGAATCTTATGTACCTCAAAGTAAAGATTTGTGTTTTCTAGGCAGAAAAGGAAAATTTAGTGAGTGCGGTCTTTACGCTCTTAATTTAAGGTCAGAAAAAACGTTAGAATTTCTTAAAGAGTTCCAAAGAATGTATGACGATGCAGAAAATGGAATTTTTTTATTAGACGAGTGGCACGACAGTTTTGTTTTTGATGCTGCAAGAGCAAAAATTGCTAATCTAAATCAATGGAATTGGAGTGAAGGCTTAGTAACAGGCGAAGGGCACCCGTTAATTAATAGTTTTTGGGGTGCATATCTTGATCACCTTAAGGGAAATCGAAAAGACAGCGGAAAGAGTAAAAGAACTGACCTTATTGTTGCTAGAAAAGAAGAATACTGGAAACAGTTTTAAATATAATTTCTAAAAAATTGCCAAGCTTCGCCGGATTTTAATTCATCAAACGACCAGTGACACATTGCTAACTTTTCTATCCAAGGTTGCCGGTCTGGCATCAACGGATCTTCTAAAGTTTCTAAATTTATATTAGATGCCCCGTAGGCTTGACTGTTTGTAGGAGTGGGATCAGTAATAAATGTCGGAACTCCTTCAATTAAACTTGCCACAGCCGGACTGCTATTATAGACCACAGTAGCCCAGGCGTTGCGCAGGTCGTCTACTAACTTTTCATTTTTACTAATAGAAACATTTTTGTGATTTAAAACCAATGCCTGTAGTGTTTTTTTGTCGCCCGGGTGGCCTCGAACAACGATATGGCGCTTTCTTGAATAATTTCTAATTTGTTCAATTGTTTTATTGAGCCACTCTATAGTGCTTAGTCCCTTCATCGACCAGCCTCCGTTGCGTTGTAGACAAATTAAAATATAATCCCCGTCTGTGCGCCAAGGCTTTAATGTTAGGTTTAAGTTCTGGCTAATCTTTTGCCATCTTGCAGGATCAATGTCTTGATCAAAATAAAATCCCGTAGTTGGAAATACTCCATCGAAGCTGTATCTGAGATAAGTCTTAGTGTTTCCTGGATCAGCATACAAAAATAAATTGCTGTCAACAATTAAACTTCTTTTACCATTCTTTTTTTGAAAATCAATAGCTTGTTTACGTAAAATCAAATGAGGCAAGTGTTTGCTCTGTTCGTGTACAAAACCTTGTATTAGTGCAACATCGCAAGGAATAACACTCATAGCTTTATGCGGGATAACAGTGTCACCGGCAGCAATAACTCCCTGACAAAAGTTATTGAGTATCAACGGTTTCTCTGGGTTTGAATTGTTTGGCGGAATGCCGCCGTAGTAAGCAACTGCTGTAAATTTAGGCATATCGTCGAATAAGGTTAATGGCTGTACCGTCAATTAACTCGTCGTAGGTAAACTGGCTGTAACTTAACATACACAACCAGTTAGCTATATTTGGTCGATACAGATTGTTAATATCTGACAAACTGTTTCTCGATACAGGATTAGTTATATGCTGCCCCAAGGTAATCACAGGAATACCTGCCCATACTGCCTCAGTTGCAGCATTTGAATTAATATTAACTACACAATAATAATCCTCGTTTAGCAAATGTTTATAAAGCGGATCTCTCTGTTTTTTAGGAGCCTTTTCTCTAAAGACGATTTGTTTATCAGTGTACTTTCTTAATTCTTCCTCAACTTGTTTTTTCCAGGCATTAACATCTATATGAAAAATTCCAGCGGCAAACTGACCCGGTTCAATAACTAATATCTTATCTCCTCCTTGTCTCCAAGGTCTAGGAAATACTTTAAAATTAGATAACCGGTCAGCAGGAGCATCAAAATATTTTCCATAGTGTAAATGATTTTGAACAATACGATGCCACTTCTTGTTTGGTTCAATAAAATTAGTATAGCCGCTGTCAATAAACCAAAAAGGAAGATTATTATCTATCTTTTTAATTAATAATGCTTCATTGCCTACAGTATTTCTAATTAGGCAATTTTCAGCAGGATCGTTAAACTTAGTTCGCCTAACCATCACTGCGTTAGGATCAATCTGATAGCCTACGCTTTTAACAAAGTTTTGCTTCCAACTATTTCGATACATTTCAAATACACGGTCTTCACCTAGTCTAGAAATAAAATAGTCAAGGTTTGAATTAATATGCTTAAAATAAAATTGCTTACGATCTTCAAGCATATCCTTGGCTCCGCCCCACCAAGTTTTTAAATCTCTTTCAACTGCACCTTTAATCTTATCCTTGAATTTTTTTCTCATTTTTTCAAGGTTATATTTAGGTTTTTGCTTTTCGAATATGATATAAGAAATAACTTCCCCAGCCTTCTCTTGATTGTTCCAAAGCAGCTTTAGTGCATCCAAGTGATCAATTTGGCTGACTAAGAAGTGAGAAATTTCTTTATCATTTAATAGAAGTTTCATAATTGTACCTATTCATTATTCTCCAAGCAACTCCGCTAGAGATTTCTTCTAATGTAAATTGTCCATATGCTATAGAATGACAATGTTTTGTAATTTGTTCTATAGAAGGTTTAAAAGGATTTTTTAGTTGAGATAAGTCGTTACTAACTAAAGGTGATGCTGCACAAGGAACAGAAACAAATGCCGGTATACCGTAAAGTACAGATTCTAACGCCGCAATACTATTAAATGCTACTGTAGCATAAACTCCGCTGTCAAATGCATCATAAATCGAATATTCGTTGTTTCTAAAACTTCGACTTCCTTTAATTCTGACTTCTATAGGGAGATCAATGTTTGTCTTGATTTGTGCTGTAGTTTCCTCAACCCACTTGTCGTAATCTACATTATAGAATTTACAGGCTTTAGGATTTGGCATCACTAATAATATTTTCTTATTGTAATCTTTCCATCCTTTCCATTCAAGTCTAGGGTCTTGTTTAAGTAATGCTTCCCAACGATCCGATGGAACATCAAATGATTGGTCGTGTTGAAGACCGTTTTTGACAATGCGATGCCATCTTTTTTTACCGGAAGGATTGCCTAGACTAGGAAAATTACCTAAGTAACCTGTATCAACATAATAGTAATCTCGATTTTCATCGATACACTTGTATATGTGATCTTTCTTAATTACTCCACGCACAACTAACGGCTTTCCCGTTTCTTCAGCATTAGAAGTTACAGTATTTCCCGATCCTAATACTAGAAAATTTTCAATAGATTCGTCATTCATTCTCTAACATCTCTTTGGCTTTGCCGTTTCTTAATTCGCTTACGTGAAACTGCCCGTATGCAAGGTGACAACCCCACGCATATAATTTATCTTTATCTGGGTAATACGGTGTTTCGATTTTACTTAAATCCTGAAGTGCAACCGGACTTGCTGCATTTGCTGGTGCTAGTGTAAATGCTGGTATACCGTGAAAAATACTCTCAATTGCAGCAACACTATTATATGTAACTAACGCAAATACATCATCATCGAGTGCTTCTTGGAGTGTATTGTGTACTACTCTGTCAATTCTATTCTTTGCTCTGTCTCTTATTTCAATAGGCCTATCAGTGTATTTTTTAATTTCGTTAACAGTATCTTCGACCCACTTGTCTAGGTTCTGACCGTAAAACTTCATTGGTTTTTCGTCAGGTTTAGCAATTAAAATCTTTCTACCGTCTCGTTTCCAAGGTTGAAATTTTTTATTAAAGTGTCTGAATCTATCATCCGGACGTTCTATAATTTGTCCGTGCTGTAGATCATTTTTAACAATTCTGTGCCAGTATTTCCACCCGTTAGGATTACTATGTGTACGTTCATTTCCGAAGTAGCCAGTGTCGATATAATAAAATGTTCTACCAATGTTTAAACATTTTTTTATAATTTTCTTTTTTAAAATTCCACGAAGAACAATAGGGTCAGTCCCTTCTTCGGGATCAAAAGAATCGGGGTCGATTGGGGTTTCTTTACACCCTTGAGCAAACAAGTTTATATACTCGTCTTCTTTGCCTTTGCTTAAAAAAATCCAACGACTCATAAACCGTGCTGTTGACAATAATCTGCGTAAATGCGTTCGCGGTGCCATTCGTCTCCCATCGGAGTAGT
>JACCEA012318048.1_pt1 | contig 76806 bp, 91 predicted proteins | sample 7449851 | NCBI WGS metagenome assembly JACCEA01 (sample SAMN15323453, study PRJNA562643) | freshwater metagenome | isolation source: river surface water | place: USA:Blue River Watershed | collected 2017-08-18 | reverse complement strand
ATTTTACGTATTAAATCATCGATAAATAGGCATAAATAATACAAAAAACATAATAGGACATAATCTTACATGTTCGTATGTTATTGTATGTAAGTTTTAATAAGTAACTTCAATTGGATATATTTCACGTTCTTTACTATTAAATAAGTTTATGTCTATATAAATAGTTCTATTATGTATTTTAGTTTCAAAATTATAAGATGAAAACATGAATTTCTCAATCGGTATATGATTTGGGTCTGATGAAATAGGTCTCTTCAAATAGAATATAGTAAATGAACGTTTATGGTCCTTATTACTTCTAAAACTTAGTTGTGAATGATGTCTAGATACATAATACACTAACAATCCTTGTTTGAGATAATCTTCAAATAATATTTTAATATCATTTAATTTAGTTTCAATTGGATTATTATTTTCAAGTAATGATTTATATATTTCTATAAATTGATGCACATTCATTTTTATTAATAATATAAATTTTAAATTATTAATAAAAAAATCAAATTTTTTATTTAAATTTGCTTTTCTAATTTTGATAATATACGATTATATATTTCAAGTGGAGGGTCCATTTTAATAGTCATTTCAATTTGAGTAGATTTATCACCTGGAACTAAACGTAAACAATAATCTTTTTTCTTAATATCATATGGATTCTTATTATTATTATCTACTTTAGGCACACTTTCTAATTCCATATCAACCTCCGTTTTAATTTTTAATTCATTAATATTTAAATTCTGTTGATTTATTAGTGTTATTATAGGTATATTAACAATCTTATGTGGATTACCATCATCATTATCATTAGGAACCTGTACAGGTATACATTTAGGAATATGTATACCTTTTTCATTTGCAGGTAATAACCAGAAAAGTGTATGTAATGAATTAATCTGAACATTATTATGTGCTTTAACGGCTGCATCATAAATAGATTCAATAATATGCTGTAATTTCATCTGAGAGCCCGCATCTTCTTGAATTAGTTCATCCATTCTATCTAAATCTTGTTCATTTAAAATAAATTTATCACTTGGTTGTTTTTTTAAAACAGTCATTTGAATATTTGGTTTATTACCACTCAAATCAGATTTTATATTAGCATTAACTTTATAAATACTTTTATCTTTTTTACTAATACATTTAGAAGATAAACATCCCATTAATAATTCTAGGATAATAAATTTTAGATATTTAATTATTTAATTGGTTATTTAATAACTCTAACTCTATTTTTAATTGATTAAATTCATTATTAAGTGAATCTAATTGAACAGTATAATAATCGATTTTAGCTTGTTTATTTAATTTAATATTTTGATTTAAATTAGTTTTACATCTAGGAATTTCTATAAAACAAATCTTGTATAATAAATTATTAATATTATTAATTTGATGATTAATATTAGTAATTTCTAATTCAGATAATATCATTATATATCTAATAGTATTGTATTAATTTTAAATTAAGATATTGCAGAAATAGCATATTTATAAAAAATTTTAATAATATTTTTATCAGTAATATGATTAAGTCTAGCAAATTTAGGCGACATAAATATATGCAATGCTCCCGAACGAATACGATAATTTATTAATTTACTATTAGTATTATGATTACAGAAAAATCCATAATAAAAATTATTGTCTAATTGAAGATTATTAAAATTTTCAAATATTATTGTTAATAATTCAATTATAATATCTTCATTGTATATAATCTCGTTATACGTGTTTATAGAGTATTTATTTTTATATATAAAGTATAAATGGTCATAATAATCGACAAAACATCCTATAAATAGACCAGTTAAATAACTATCAAAATTAATATTACATAATATAAGTTGATTTAATATATTAATAATATTATTACGTTCTTTTGCAATAAAATAATATAATGTATCAATTAAATTAAATCTATTTTTACTGATTAAATATTTACATAAATCAATATTAATACCAATAAATTTATCATCTGAATTACAATAATTAAATAATTTTTCTAAAATATTTATAATATTATTATTTGATAAATTATATATATTAATAAATTTTTTTATAGTTTTATAATTACATATATCACACCACCATTCAGAAACACTAAAATTTATATTATTATTATTATTAAATAATACATCAATAATATTTATAATTTTTAAAGTTAAATTATCTATATTGAAAATAGTTATATTATCTATTAATATTGTATCCATGATTTTAATGAATGTTCGATATGCTGCTAAATTAAATGGTATTGTTAAATCTATTAAGGAATTTATATAGTCTTTTTCTACATTGGTTATTTCAGTGATATTAAAATCAATCATAAATATGTTAATATACTTATTATTAAATTTTATATGTAAATAAAAAAAATTTGATAATAATATTTTTTAATAATTTTTATTATCACTGTGTTTAGATTGATGATTATTAAGATAATTGAACTATTCTAATTAATAATTAAATGATATGCTAAACTATGATATTGGTTATCCGTATAAATTATACTATCGAGTTCAACGATAAATTTATATTAAAAGGAGTATAACCATCCGCGCAAAGAAATAATTTATACAAAAAGAATTGTATATTAATTGTTTCTTTTTTTTATTATAAAAATATATATTAAAATGAATACTTCATTATATGAAGATAAACATCCCGAAACAAGTATGAAGGGACTTGGATATAAAGATGAGCAAACTGCAAAAAAAACATTAAAATTAATAAATAAAAAACCATTAATATACCAAAAACAAGTAGTAAATACAATGTATAATAGAGCTAAATATCATAAATATAGGACTAAAGATATGTTAGAAGCAATGAAAGTATTTAAATCATGGCTTGATAAAAATAACACGTAAATCTTTAGCTAATCCACAGTCATATCCATATTGTTTATTATTATTATTTTTAAAACGTATATGTTTATATTTATCAATATAACAATTTTTATATATATGATTAATACGAACAGTTCTATTAATATGTGTATTAAGATATGTATATATATTATAGCTATCTAAATCGTTATCATTGATTATAAAATTAGATATAGTTGATTTAGAATCTAAATTATTGAATAATCTAGTATAAATATTATAATAACATTTACGTTCAGTTTGATAATATTTATTATAATCTTGTAATATATTTAATAATTCATTTTTATTTTTTATACTGTCAATAAAACGATGATGTGTAATAATTATATTTCGTGTATTATAACTACATGGTATAATAATTAAATCACTGTTAATAGTATATGAATTATTTAATTTATAATTAATATTATTATCAATTATAGTTGTATTTGATAAAAATATTTCATAAGTTAATAATTTTATATATTTTTTTTTGGTAGTTCTTTGAAAACATCTCCAACAATCTAATATATTAGATGCATAGAAATAACTTTCAAATGAATAAACAATACCATGTTTATTAAACATAAATTTAAATTTCCATTTAATTAGTAATGGAATAAATGAAAATATATTTTTTAATAAACTTATTTCACCAATTTTACTTCTAAAAAAGGTTTTTATATCAGGATTATCTGATATGAAAATTTTTAAAGAATCCGTATTATTTGACATAATGAATTATCAACATGAAATTTATTTAATAATTACATCAAATTTTATAATAAAAAAACAAACATTATCTTTTATTTAGAATCAAATACTTGTTTTTTACGGCTCATAATTATTAAATTATGATTAGCCTCCTTATTGATAATATCGATATATTTTTTGTCTTCTGAAAAGCGACATAAAATTTTATCTTTATTCTCAAGATGGAGTATTATTAATGATATAATTTTTAAAATTTTTGATTTATAAATATCAAAATTATTATCATCTGATGCGACTTCACTTATATAATCAATCGCAGACTGTAAAGAAGCTGGAACTATATCATTAGTATTTAAGTCTAATTTACACAAATATTGCGTAATAAGACCTTCACTTAGATAATGTTTATCAATATATGAATCAAGGTTTGATTCAATAAATTCCGAATTAGTTAATTCACTTGGTTGCATTTTTTATTAAGTTGAGAGACACGTATGTCAATATAAAAAAATTAAAAATTTAAAATATTATCAAATTTTTATTATTTATCCATTTATAAATTTATGAAAAATAAAAATGCTTTTGAATTTAAATGATGGTTTTAACTCTTTTTTCAAATAGTTTAATATCACTTAAATACTCGATTGCATTACAATGTATTTGAATAATAGTATTACGAACACCAGTCAAATCACTTAATGGATTATATTGACAATCACATACATTATTGAATTTATCACATGATAAACTATATGTAATTATGTGATTCTTTATTAATTTTGCAAGTAATAAGAGAGATTCAGACTCATTTTTGATAAAAAGTAAGTTTTCCGAATCTGAATTAAAATCAAAACAATCATTTATAAAATCCATTGCACAAAAAATTTCAATAGGAGATAAAGCTGATGTTGGGATAGATAATTTAGTTAGATATTCAGAAACATTTTTTTTTAAAGATGTATTTAATTTTTCTAAATCTTCTTGAGATAATATTTCATCTTGAGAAGTTTTAGAATTGTTATCTAATTGATATGACATTTTAAAAACTGTAAATGTTTTTGTATATAATACGATTTAAAATAATAAATAAACATTAAATATTAAATCAAATTTTTTATAAATATTATTGTAAAAAATTTATAAATGGATAAAATCCAATAAGATTAATGGACATTGTGTTTTTTATTGTTTAATTTTTCAATAGTTCTATCAATTATATAAATAAATATAAATATTATAAATATAAATCTTATTATATGAAATACATCTTTAAAATCGCTATTAGTACATACATAAGCAGTCATAGATATCAATGATATATAAAATATAGCAATAATACAATATTCGAATATTGTAAAATATGCATCAATAATAGGTTTTTTGAAATTATCGCTCATTTGTATATAAATAATATATTATTATTATAAATAAATTTGATTTAATTATGGAAACTAAAATAAAGTAATAAAAAATAAAAGATGGATATTCAAAATCAAGAGGAATTACAACCATTAATAAATATTGGAACTATTGGTCATGTTGCCCATGGTAAAAGCACATTAGTTAAATCTATTTCAGGAATTGCAACACAAAAATTTAAAGCAGAATTAGAACGTAATATTACAATAAAATTAGGTTATTCAAATGCTAAAATTTATAAATGTAAAATATGTCCTGAACCAGAAGCTTATCAAAGTTATGGTTCATCATTACATAATCCAAAATGTAAATTATGTAATGGTGATTTAGAATTAAAAAGACATATTAGTTTTATTGATAATCCAGGTCATGAATCATATATAGCAACTATGTTATCGGGTGTTTCATGTATTGATTTGGTGATGATGTTAGTTGCAGGTAATGAAAGTTGTCCGCAGCCTCAAACAGCTGAACATTTAGTTGCGATTGAGATGATGAAAGTTCAAAATTGTTTAATCTTACAAAATAAGATAGATTTAGTCAATGAAAATAAGGCTAAAACTAATTATACTGAAATTAAACAATTTGTTTCAGGAACATTAGCTGAAAAAGCATCAATTATACCAATATCTGCTCAATTAGGCTATAATATTGATTATATTAATATGTATTTAGCTACTAAATTAGAAATTCCAAAAAGAAATCTAGATGTATCTCCAAAAATGATTATTTTACGTAGTTTTGATATAAATAAACCCGGAACTAAAATAAATGATTTATGTGGTGGTGTTATTGGAGGAAATATAACTCAAGGAATATTTAAATTAAATGATGAAATTGAAATAAGACCAGGTATAATATTAAAAGCAAGTAACACAGATGAGAAAAATACAAAAGTAGATTATACTTGTAAACCAATTAAAACAAAGATTATATCATTAAAATCAGAACAAACTAATTTAGAAAAAGCATTACCAGGTGGTTTAATAGCTATGGGTTTAACAATAGACCCAATATTAACAATATCAGATAGAATAGTTGGTCAAATAGTAGGACATCCAGATAAATTACCAGGTATAGCATATGAATTAGAAATAGAATATTATTTAATGCGTAAATTAATAGGCTCAACTAGTGAAGAAAATAATGAAAAAATTAAGAATATTAATGAAAAAGAAATATTACAATTAAATATTGATTCAGCTTGTATTCCTGGAAATGTTAGAAAAGCTGAAGATAAACTATTACGAATAAGATTAGGGCGTCCAGTATGTACAGAAATTAATAATAAAGTATGTATATCTAGACGTATTAATAAAAGTTGGCGTATAATAGGTTATGGTATAATAAAGAAATGTAAATATTTAGAAATACAATAAAATATTTAAATTTCATATAAATAAATTTTTATTTTTATAAGTTATTATATTAAAATGCAAAATAAAATAATACAATTTATAAAATTTTATTTATTAGGGGATATTTTTATTAATACAATGATAATATTTGGGTTATTATTTAAACTCGGTTTTATAAAACAAATAGGTGAATTATATGCAAAATCAGGTTATATTGGTTATATTGTATTAATAGTAAATATTATAATTGATTATTTATTATTAAAATATATACAAGATAAACAGAAATTAGATAAAAATTATAATAAATATTATCAAATAATAAGTTTAATTTTATTAATAGGAATTATAAATATAATAGTTCTAACGAATATGAAAATATAAAAAATATAATTTTATTATATAGAAATGGCTACAAGTGCAAAAACAATATATGCAAATGCTATAAATAGTGTATGCACAATAATGATTCGTTTAAATACTGGTTCATATTCTCTCGGACAAGGTTTCTGGATTGAAGGACCGCAACCACCTATCGGACCACCAATATATGGATATTTAGCAACAGCAGCACATGTTATTACCGATGAAACAATAACAGGATTACCAATTGCAAGTAATATATGGATACATACTACATTTCCAACAAATAATATAATGAAAGTTAATGGAACAACAATACGAGTTATGGGTTGGGATAAATTATCAGATGTTGCATTATTACGAGTAGAATATAGTGGTTCTCCTGTATATCCCGCTTTAGTATATGCTAATTCGCGGGTTGATGTATCATGTGGAGATAATGTAACTATTATAGGTTATCCGCAAGGTTTTGATGCACAATCAGTAACTAGAGGAACCGTAAGAGATAATAAAGCAGTTCCAGATGTATATTTTTCAGGAGTAGGTGGTGGCTTCATGGAATCCGTATTAACTGATTGTGCAATATATGGTGGAAATTCAGGTGGTCCATTAATTAATGATAATGGTAGATGGATTGGTATATTATCATGGGGAGTAGGAAGTGATGGTAATTTAAATGGTGGTGTGTCTAGTTATTTAGCTATGTCAATATTTCAATATTTTATGACTAATTTTACAGGTGCAGTTATTAATTATCCAAGAGGATATTTAGGTATATTTGCAAGACCAGTCGATGTATTAATATCAGTATTAAGAGGAATGACATCTGTAAGAGGTTTTCAAATTACAGCATTGGATACAATAGTTAATCCGCGTAAATTTGCAGTAGGTGATATAATTTTAACAATAAATGGTGTTCCGGTTGGTTTATTAAATGACCAATTTCCGTTATTTACAGCAGTTCAATTAGCTACACCAGGAACATCATTAACAATATCATATATACCGAATGGAGCTAGTCCTTCAACAGTATTAACTAAAACAGTTACAACTAATACATTTCCAAATTCAAGAAATTTTGTATTTTCAGGTTATAGAAATAGACCATTAATTACTAATAGAGAATTGGTATTAGGTAAAGGATTTTCAATATAAAAAAACATTATTTTATAAAGGGATAAAGTATATTTGTTTTGGTTTTTTAAATTTTTATTATAAATTTGTAATTTTCAAAGTATTTATAAAACATTTCATAATTAATATATTAATTATAGAATATTTTAACATTTTCTCTAGCTTTATATTGTTCCTTTGTAAGTTCAGTAAAGTCCATATTTGTATATGTATTTTTCATAAAATATATAAAATCTTTTACAAAATTATATGGAATTTTAACAATAGATAAAATTAGAGATTCTGTTATAGCTAATGAATTAAACACTAATGAAAAACTACGACTAATTATAAACCAAAGGACTTTTCTTAATATACCAGAAATTTTTTTAGATTTATCATAAACATATTTTAGAATAGATATAAATTTTGTATCATTATCTGTTAATTGTTTTTGTAATAACTCTTCATTTTCTGGATTATTATCATTTAATTGAATATAGTCCATATTATCAATCAGAGTAGCATTCTTAACATTATCAACCTCTGAATTATTATTGATAACGGACTGGTTCGATTGTTCGCTACTATTCACAGTCAGAATAATAGAATTCAGATTAGCATTCTGAGCATTATTAACATCTGAAGAATTAATAATGGTAATAGCATTGAGTTCTCTATTACTAGCTACTTCAAATATTTCATCTGCAGCCTTTGAAGTTAGGCCTCTGTTATTACCCTCCATTGGGCAATATTAAACTTTAAAATACTTAAATTATATCAAATTTTTTTTAAATAAAATTGTATAAAAGGATAAAAAATAATAAAATAAAAATATTAAATATTAATTCTACAAACAGGACATAGACTAGAAGTTTTAATATCTTGAGAAATCCATTTATTAATACAGTCTTTATGAAAATAATGATCGCAATTAGATAATTTAATAAAATTATCATTGTATTCTAGACAAATAGAACAAGAATTATTAAAATATTCATTATCATTAATATTTATATTTGGTATATTATTAATTTTAGTTTTTAAAGAATTTACAATATCATTATCATTATAATTATTAATAATAATTATAATATTACTGTTATTATTAGGTTCAGTCGGATAAATACGCGAATTATTATTACTATTTCTATTAAATATTTTGCTAAAATAACCATTATAAATTTCAAGTTCATAAATAGACACAATACATCCTATAATTATTTGCCAAATATTACGGTCATTGGTAATAAAATTAGATGAGCAATCAGTTTTTATATTTACTTTATTACATAGAATAATTTGAAATGAATGTGTAATTACAGCAATAAAAATATTCATAAATAGTTTTAAAAAAGCTATACATTTATCATTATTAGATGGATATTTATATGATAGAATAAAGTAAAATCTTTTAAGTAATATAAAACTAATAAAAGCAAAACTTAAATAAATTAAATTATTTATCTTATCTTTATCATCATTATTTTCAAAACTACATCTAGTTAAATATAAAGATGTCGTTGTAATTGCACCTATTTCAGATAAACTACTGACAGAATAAATTATAAATATTATACATTCTAATGTATAATAATCATATATTGTTTTAGGTATAAATAATATGATATTGATTATATGTATTAAAAATTTAAAAGTATTTTCTAAAAGTATGTTAATTATATTTAATAAAATATCATAAATAATAATATTTTTTATATTAATTAAAATAGTCATATTTTTTAAATGTTTTAATATGAATTAACCAAAAAAATAAATTAATCAAATTTTATAAAAAATAAAAACCAATAAATTATAATGGTTTTTAATTATTAGTATGAGCCAGTTAACCACCAACACATGGTGTTAATAACATAAGTTAATTCATCTTTATTCATTTTATTTAACGGTTTTGAAATTTCAAATAAAGATTCATCAAAATATTTCCATATTCTTGAAACAAATTTTAACAAAAATTTACGGTTTAAAGATTTAATACTATCCGTAGCATAAGATAACATACATGATAAAGATAAACGTATTTCTTTATTAATTTTATTTTTATTAGAAACATATGTTAATTTATCATCTAAATCATTAAGTCTTTCACAGACTTCATTAATGTATTCTTCAATAGTATAACCAATGCACATATTTGTATTATTAAAATATATTTTTAAAATATATTTTTAAATCGTAAAGATTAGAGTTAATAAAATTATAAAATAATGAGAATATTATCAAATTTTTATTATATTAGATTTTATAAAAGGCTAAATAAAATAATATATTAATTTATTATAAAATGTTATTTAATATGGATATAATGAAAAATGTATTTGCATTAACCTTTATTTTAGCAAGTTCAGAAATTATCGCAATGACATCATTACAAAAATATGTAAAGGATAATTTTAAAATGAAATATCTTATATTAGCTGTTCTTATATATGGTTTTATAATACCATTTATGATAATTAAAACTCTAAATTTTGATGGAATTGGAACAGTTAATTTAATGTGGAATATTATTACAACTGTTGCAATGATTATAATCGGATATTATTTTTTTAATGAAAAAATAAATCATTTACATGTTATTAGTTTAATGTTGGGTGTTGCATCAATTATTATATTATATTTTGCATCAGATGAAAAATAAATATTTATAAATAGATAAAAAAATTACATATTAAATTAATCAATAATTATATCATATTATGAATTGGGCTAATTATAAATTGACTTAATTTACATGTAAATTCATCGATAATTACATTGTATTATGAAATGGGCTAATTATAAATTGACTTAATTTTCATGTAAATTCATCAATAATTACATTGTATAATGAAATGGGCTAATTATAAATTGACTTAATTTTCATGTAAATTCATCAATAATTACATTGTATAATGAAATGGGCTAATTATAAATGGACTTAATTTACATATAAAATAACCTATAATTACATTCAATTATGAAATGGATTGGTTGTAAATAGACCTAATTTACGTATTAAATCATCGATAATTACATTGTATTATGAAATGGACTGGTTGTAAATAGACCTAATTTACGTATTAAATCATTGATAATTACATTGTATTATGAAATGGGTTAGTTATAAATAGACCTAATTTACATATAAAATAACCGATAATTACATCGTATTATGAAATGGGTTAGTTATAAATGGATCGAATTTATGTATAAAATTACTAATAATTAAACTTAATTTATATGAAAATAATATATTAAATTTAATTCATAACATTATTAATATTTTGTAGTAAATTTATTGAATCAAGAAATATACCAAGTGATTCATTAATATAATCAGGATTTACACAATTTTTAGAATTAACTAATATTTGTTTGGTATCATATAATGTATATAAAATAAATACTAATATTGAGATATATGATATATTTTTATTAAATTTAGGGTCATACCATTCTGGTTTTAAATATGCTATACCTACTTCAACTATTCTAGCAATTAAAATACCTACTAAAGCTATGAATAAATAATAACCCCATGAATCCTTAATTAAGTCAGGTTTTAGGAATGATAACAATGTTAATCCAATAAATATTATTAATGTAGTTGCACTAATATGATTAAACATTGTTTTATGTTTATAGTAAAATGGATATAAAAATACACCAAATAAAACCATCAATATTAAATATAATGCATGTTTAGTAAAGAAATTGGATGCAGGTGTAAATAATAATCCGATTAATAATAAAATTGAAAATACTGCTAAAATTATAGTTGTTTGACTTGCAAATAAACTTGATAATGCGACTTGATTAATATATAATGATGCAACAGTTGCTAATACAATACCCCATGATAATAAAAAATATAAATAAGTATTTAATATATAATTTGAACAATGAAAACGAATCGGGTTAAATGAAACAGAATTAGTAATAATACCTATTGATGAAAGTCCAACTAAAAGTATATAATAAAGAACTTCTCTATTCATTTTATAATATATAATGATAATAAAATATATACAAAAAAATAATAATAATTAATATTTATTTATTATCATCTGAATATTCAGATTTCTCTTCTGAATCATTTTCTAATAATGAATTTTCAATTAATTTATCTTCATTCTCATTATTTAATTTACATATTTCTATTATTTTACCATCGCCATCCATATATTCTTTTATATATTCAATTGTCTTATTCATCGCTGAATTTACTAAATTTACATTATCTAATGTATTATCGTCATATAATTGATATATATAATTAGGTGTGCTAAATAATGATATACTAATATTAGGATATTCATTAGTTATTTTATTTAGTGTATTTTTAATAGCATTAATACCTTCAATACCAATACAAGTAATAGATAATTTACCTAATAAATTAACTTTTTTATTTGAATATGTTTTTGATATTACATTATTAAAATGATTCATTATTTCGGTAGGTAATATATCTGCAAAATTGCATATTTTATTACTATTATAATAATTATATAAAATATCATCTGGATGTTGTTCAAAATTATCATATAAATTCCAAATATATTTATCATAAAATTCAATAGCGGATATATTTGATAATTCAGAAACTCTTTTTATAACTGAATTTACTCTTTTGCTTTTATTATAATAGTTTTCAGCTTCAATCTCTTCATTTTTATTTACAGATTTTTTACTCAAATCAACATATAATTTATCACTATCAATATTAATTACTTCAGCAATAAATGTCTTTCCTTTTTTAATAAATGATGTTATATTTTTAATACGTGTTTTACTTAATTCCTTATATGGTATTAATGCAGAAATATTTCCATATTCTGGTAAATTTACTATACAACCATCATATGAAATATTAATACATTTACAAACTACTTTATCATTAATATTTGGTAATATTTTACGATAAAAACGTTTATTTGGATTATATTCTGAATTCATTATTTATTTTTATTAATATTAAAAATATATATATTAATCAAATTTTATTATTTTTATATTATAAATAAATGATTCCATTTCTTAAAAAATTATTGGGTGGTTATGATGATAATACAAATGTTTCAGAATATATTAATTATTTAATTAAAAATAATGAAGTTGTTATATTTTCTAAATCATATTGTCCATATTGTTTAAAGGCTAAAAAAATAATTTCAGAATATAAAAATAAAATAAATAAACTTAAAATTATTGAATTAGATAAACTTGATAATTATAAAATGAACAAAATACAAGATTATTTATATAAAATTACAGGTTCAAGAACTGTTCCTAAAATTTATATAAATAAAAAATTAATAGGTGGGTCAGATGATTTAGAAAAATATAATAAAGATGGTAAATTAAAAAAATTGATAAATTTTAAATAATATTATAATTAATAAAAAAATGTCTGAAGAAAATTTAGAAGAAGAATATGTTGAATTTAAATTATCTTTAGTTGGTAAAAAGAAAAAAAAGAAAAATAATGAATTACTAACTGATGAGAATAATATAAATAATCAAGATATACATATTAATATATTTAATGATTATAATAAATTATTAGATAGAGCACTTAGTAAAATGTCCGATAAATTAGTTGAAAAATCTACTTTTAAAATTGCTCCACCAAATATTCAAAGATTTGGATCCAAGAAAACTATTTGGAATAACTTTAAAAATATATGTGATACTATAAAACGTAATATGAATCATGTAATGACATACTTTTTAACCGAATGTTGCACAACTGGTTCATTTGATGAACAACATAATTTTATACTTAGAGGTAGATATGATTCAAAACAAATTGAAAGTATACTTCGTAAATATTTATTAGAATATGTAAAATGTTCTAATTGTGGTGATTTAAATACTGAATTTAATAAAGATTCAATAACTAGATTAACTTTTATTGAATGTTTAAATTGTAAATCTAAAAAATCTATTTCAATTATTAAAGAAGGTTTCCATGCTACTACTAAAAGTGATAGGAAAAAAGAAAGAAACTCATAATAAAATATTAATAATCTTTTTATTTTATTGATAAAATATATGTATCTATTTCATTTTCAGGCATAAAATTTAAAAGTTTTTTACGTAATGTTGATACATTTTTTTCATAAAAAAAATATGGCGGATTTCTTATTAAATCATAATCTGTATTATAATCATATAATGGTATATATTTTTTTATTAATTGGACTAGCGACATAAATATATATTTTTCCTTATTTTTTTTTTCTAATTCGTTTGTTAAATCACTTAGTCTATCTAAATAGGATTTAATAGTATAATTATGTTCTTTTAAATATAATAATGTTTCAACTGCAATTTCTGCATGTCCATATTCAGTCAATTTATATTCTATAAATCTTATTTCGTATTCTGTTTTTTTGATTATATCATACTGTTTATTATATTCATGAAATGCTTGATTTATACCATATTTTATCATTTCTGTTATAAGTTGTAATTGTCTATCAGTAAAATCCATATTTTTATATAATAATTACTCTAATTCAGATATTTTTATATAATAATTACGCTAATTTTATATAATAATCCCCATTACCATTTACATTATCTGTATTATCATCAAATGATAATTTTATCGACTTTATTATATTACCATGGATTAATAATTTTAATCTTTTAAATAAGTCATCCATTTCATTCATTCTAACACGTGAATCATTCCATAAATGATAATTGCCTTCGCCCAATAAATAACATGTCCCATATGCCATATTACCGTTTGAATCACTATATCTTTCAAATAATGTTCCTACAATTTCATTCCACTCATTATTATCACCGTTGTCATCTATTTTTTTTACTTTTAATTTAAATGCTATAAATATACGACCATGCATATCCATACCTTTCATAATTGACTCATTCATATCACTCGATTTTATAAAATCAATATATCCTGTAAAACCTTCTTTATTGCCTAATGATAAGTTAGGTTTATCTTTAGAAAATTCTAATAAAAATGTATCCATAATATACATTATAATATTAACTAAATTTTTATATAAAAAAATTTAATAATAATTAATATAACAAAAATGGCTAAAAAAACTATTTTAGAATTAATAATTGATATTTTAAATAAAGATAAATTTCAGTTAAGTTTTGATGAAATATTAGAATTAATGTCTGATGATTATCCCGAACCATCTGTTGTTCAAATGAGTTGTATTTATAGAGCATTAAAAAATGGTTTAGATAAACAATATATAATTAAAATAAATACAGTTGGTGAAAAACGTAAATTTATGGGTCATTATTATAAAATTGGACCTATTTCATATGTAAAAAAAACTAATAAAAAGTTAGAGTCAAATAAAATTTGATAATTAGTAAATTATTTATTTAGAATAATAAAAAATGATTACTAATATTCCAAAACCAAATCAATATGATAATTTTGTTATAAATTCTGATGATAATCCAGAAGCTTTTATTACAAAATTAGTTCAAAATAAAAAAAATATATCATTTCCATTAAGAGCAAATCATTTTATACCTGCATTACGAATAATGTTGGATAATATGAAAATAGACTCATATATAGTTGAAGATATTGGATATTCTATTGATAGTTTAGTTTATATATTAAAAATTAATAATAATGAATTCGTAATTAAACTTTCATTATCAGCATTATATATTGAGAATTCTAAAATATATAATGCATATAAAAAAAATGAATATTATTGGTTAAATGATGATAAGTCTGTAGATTGTAATAGTTTAAAAATAACAGAATATGTTAATAAATATGAAGAATTATTAACTAAATATTTATTTGCAGAAGAAAAAGATTCAGAAACTTATAAAAATATTGCAATACCAGTTAATATTTGCAATATTATATTTGAAATTAAAAATAAATCAACCGATGATAATGGTAAAATAACTATTAATCCAAGTAATTTTAAACGATATAATGTATATATTTATCCCAAATATAAGACTGATTTAAATAAATTAGATTTGAAATTATTAAATGAAAATCAAAAAGAAGATATTTGTTGTCAAATTCGAAATGGTATTGATTCTTTACATAAATTAGGATTTGCATTTGGTGATTTAAAACCTGCAAATATTTGTTTAGATACAGTTGATGATAAATTTATAATTAAATTAATTGATTTTGGAACAGTAAATTTTATATATGATTTAGATTCTAGAAGAAAGATAATTAATTCATTTTATTATATGACACCAATTCAAACTGCAAATTCAATAATGAATAGTTTAGAATTTGAAGAATATGAAGATGCATTACAAGCTGAATTAAAAAAATACAATATTGAAGAAGAATATAAAGAATGTAAAAGTCCAATTAAACATTCACATGTTTGTTATGAGGAAGACCCATGCAAAAATGATATGTTTGGATTTATAATGATGATATTTTATATATATGGTAATGGTTATAATTTATGGACTCAAACAGAATTATTTTATGAAAAACAAGAACTTTCAGTTGATAAATCAGCTATTCAAAATATAATAAAATTTACTAAGAATCCTAGTGAGTATATTGCAAAATCATTTGATAGTGTTAAAATACCAACAAAGTATCAAATGTATATTCAAGTATTTATTAGAAATATATTTAAAAAATAATAAAATTTGATTTATTAATTTATTTTATTTTTAATTATTAAATAAACAAAAATGAATTATTGGTATCCAATCGATGAATATAATAGATTAAAAGCTTTATTTAATAATGAATTTATATCACATAAGGCTTTTATAGGTATTTCAGAAACGAATCAAGAAGCACAAGATGAAATTAATAATATAGCTGATACTCATACAGAAAAAGAACTAAATAAAATGTTAGTAGATTTAGAAACAAAGGCTGATTTAAAAGTAAGTCTTGCACCAATTAAATATTTTGTATATCCAGGTATTAACTGTAAAAAGAAAACAATATCATATTGGATATTTATATTAAAAAATAATTTTCCAATTGAATTTATTAATTTTAAAGGCGAGAGAAATACACATATGATATTACCAAAATACTCATATATGGATTTTTTAGAACATAAATATACTAATAGTCAATTAAATTATATAGCTAAACAATTTGGAGAAGAATGGTTTTTAGAATCTAAATCTAATCCTAAAATACATTCAGAAAACTTACGTTTAGCAGTTGAGAAAAAGGGCGGTATTAATATGAATTTAACTAATTTTTAATAGCCTTTCGCAATTATCTCATTGCAGTTAATTACTAATTTTTATTTTTAAGCCTTATTGTCGTTAATATTATACTATAGTTTAGCGTAAATAACATTAAAAACACATTATACACATTACTAAATACGACGTATGGGTTTATGTATGCGAAGTGTAAATTATGTCTAATTACGCCTAATTGTCGTTAATAATATACGAAAGTGTAGCGTAAATAAAATTAAAAAAATCACAATAGATACATAACTATATTATCAAATAAAAATAGGATGATTTTATTTTTTAATCCAATTTGAAAACATTGATGGATATTTTAGTTTATTTGCATTTGCGGCTTCTTTGAATGCTTTAATATATGAAAAATATATCCATAAAATAATAACTAAATTACAAATTATATTTAAAATAATACCTATTGTTCCAAAATTTGAATATAAAATTAATGTTGTTCCTATCATCCATATTATACTTATAATTAAATAATCCGATAATGCATCAGCTGCACATTGTAATGTTTCTTGGTCTTTTGAAAAGTTTTTTACTGAAAATTTTGAACTCATTTCAACAGAACCAATTGCAAATTGCATACTTGATAATAAAATAGCTTCACCTAATATTACAGGAATACTTTGTCCTGAACCAACCATAATTTTCATATTTAATATAATATATAGATAATAATAAATTTATATTATTAATAAAACTCTTGATGTCTTATATATTCTATCTTTAAGTCTGGATAATATTTTTAAAAAATTCTAGAACATTATATAAATCATCCATTATATATTTTAATTTGCGTGTTTTTGTTATTTTATCATAAATAACACAACTAAAACGATATGGTAATAATAAATCTATTTTATTTCTCCAATATGCAAATGAACGAGGTAAATTTTCTGGATATTTTGTTGGTTCACTTATATAAACTTCATAATGTAAATTATATCTATTTTTACATATATCTTTTATATTACTTAATACTGTTGAAAATCTATATTTTAAATTAGATATTGCACGTTCTGAATATGGTATAATTGGTGGATACATTAATATTTTTATTTAAAAATAAAATATAATATTACAAAAAAAATAATAGAAAAAATATTATTATAAGAGTCTAGCTCATATATAATCAATTATTTCTATTGATAAATAAATACAAATATTCTTAATTGTATTATCTATAATAAGCTTGTCTAATAAATAAATTACAATTATTTATTAATAAAATTTGATTAATATATAATTAATATTTATAATAAATTAAAAATTTTAATAAAAATGAATAATTCAAGTTATAACGTATATTATGGGCCTAATTATGGTAAAGAACCATCTACTGAAAAATCATATAAAGAACGTTCTCGTCATATTGAAGAAGTAAAGATTTGTCTATATAATGGTTTTAATTATACAGAAGAATCTATATATGAAGAACATGAAATTAAACAATGTAGATTTAGAATTTGTATTGATAAAGATACTGATAAAATTACATCAATTAGTTTAGAATTAAATACTCCTAAATATCCTACTAATTTTAAATTTCAATTATATAGAACTGCTACAACACCGAATGTTAATATAAAAAAATCAGATATTATAATTGATACCGGTTTAAATAAAGGATGGGTTTATTATGATTGTGGATTACAAAAAATACAAGTTAATAATGAAGAAAAAATAAAAGGGGTTTATTTAAAAATGAGATTTAATAAGTTTGGCATATATCAATTATGCAAACAATTATCTACTCAATAATTCCAAACATATTCGGATATTAAAGTATCGATTACATCATCTGATATAATTGTATTATTTTTCAATAAATCTTTAATATCTTTGATATTATTTTTTTTTATTTCTAAACTATGATTTATATTATTGAATACTTCTATATTTGGATAATCTTTTACAACTTTTTGATATAATTTATCGGTTATTTCAAATTCAATATTATTTAATTCAATCCATTCCATTATACAATGTTTAATTCCATAGTTTAATGTATTATTTTCAACATATAAATTAAGCAATTCAATATTATTATTACCTAAAATTATCGATATTTTAATATTTGGAAAAGTATTATGTTCTTCTATAAATTGATTAATAAGTAATTTAGCAATATCATATCTATTATATTGAATAGCTAAATTTATATTATCATTATCATTTTTTATAATAGTATTATTATCCAAATCTCTATTATAAATACTTCTTTTGGTATTAAACCAATTAAATATTTCGGTTTTTCCTAATTTAATAGTAAATTCTCTTAATGACTTTATTAAACGTTTTGTATCTTGTAAAAACATATCACAATTTTGAAAAATATATTTAAACATATTAATATTACCATATTCAATTGCATCTTCTATATCTGAAACTGAAAAGAAATGTATATCCTCGCTAGGTTCATTATATTTATCTTTTATTATTTTTATTATTTCGAATCGTCCCTTTCTTATTAATATGGTAATTATTGGGTGTAATAAATCAAGGTCTATTTCTAAATTATCTAATGCTAATCTTACAATATCCTTAAATCCCCATACAAATATGTTTGTTAATTGGTTTTTATTTAAGTTAAATACATTACGATGACTATCGATTAAATATTGAAAACAATCTACTTTATTATTTGAACATATTATTGTTATAACTGAATCACATATTATAAGACCGTTATTTACAAAATATTGTAAATTTTCTAATGTTATCTTATCAGCATATGCTTCAACCACAAATTTATTAGGCTTATATTTTTGATAATTTATTAATTCTTTTATTAATGAATCATCATGTTTTAATATAATTTTAATTTTTTTTATAGATAAAGTATTAAAATTATAATCTAATAATTGGGTTATCTTTTCAATATTATAATTTATAACCCAATTTTCAAATTCCAAATTTTCAGTAGTATCAGACATTTTTTTATTATATTATGTATTAATTATTTATAAATATCAAATTTTATAATTAAAAAATAAACAATCATAAAACGTCTGATATCATACTTATTTATAGTAATTATAAAAAGTCTGAAGCCATACTTATTTATAGTAATTATAAAAGTCATAAAATCATACTTATTTATTCATCCATTACAAATTTGTAATAATCTATTTTATTGCCATATTTTTTATAAACAGATTCTAAATTTACTATATAGTCATCTATAAATATTATTTTATCATATTTATCAATAATATGATTTATATGACGAGTTAGATAATCACCTTTTGATTGACCATATGAAAAATGTATAATTTCTGGACTAATATTAATACCAGAATATATTAGATGTTGATGAGTAATATTTTTTAATTCATTTTCTCTAGCAGTTAACAGTATTAATTGACTGTTTAAAGATAATATTAAGGTAATTAATTGCATAAATCCACTTAAATCAGTTGCTACTGGTTTTGTTTCATTTATATATAATTTCCAATCATTTAATGCCATTTTATCAGACATTTCATACGAGTATGATTGTTGCATATAATTATTTTTACGATTATTCCACCATTGACTATTAATTGAATCATATCTTAATATTGTCTCATCTATATCACAAATTACTAATGTATTTGGTAATATTGATACTTGATTAAAAGATGTAATTGATTTATAGAACATTTTATAATAATTTTGATTGTAATAAAAAATAAATTATTAAAAATCAAATTTTATTCATTCCAAATCTATATCAATATCACTTTGATAATCTTCATTTGGATAATCTAAATCATCTAATATAGTTTCTTCTGGATTTTCAAATACTACATTCATTTCTTTTAATTGTTTGATTAATTTTTGTTTAGTATAGGTTGTTTTTTTTCCATTTATATACCAATCTATATTAAATTGTTTTGCTATTAATTTTAAAAATTTTGTAGAATAACTTATATCTGAAAGATTATATCTTTTATCCAAAATTAGTTTTTCTTTTAAATATGCAGGATGATAGTCTAATAATTTTAATGTTGTTACTGCTCTATATTTATTGGTATGTTTTCTAATTATATAATTAAATTGACTACTTCTTTCTTGTATCATATTATTTATTTCTTTTAATGTTGTATGTTGGTAATTATTATTTATTTGTGGCACTTTATTAATTTCAGGTATATCACTATTTAATATTACTTCATGTGTTATTATATCTACTGGTATATTATTATTAATTACAACATCACAATTCTCTAATTCATTCGCAAATTTTAATTTTAATATTTCAGCTTCTTCTGCTGTAAATTTATTTGCTAAATTAGTAAAATAATGCGCTGAATAATATTTCATTTTTTAGTTTTTAATAAATAAAAATTAATAAGAATAATCAAATTTATTCTGTTATTTTATTTAATAATATTAATTCATTTATAAGTTTTATTCGATGATTTGATTTTATAATTGGTATATTTTTCATCCATTCTATATTAAATTGTTTTGCAACTATTTTCATTTCTTGTAATTTACATTTTAATAATAAACTTTTTGAATAAGTTGGATATAATGCAAATTTTGGTTTATAATAATATGGATATTTATTTTCTAAACGAATAATACTGCGAGAATGTCCCACATTTATACCTTTTTCTATATTATAATTTCTTTTAAATGATAAATTACTTATTATTGCATCTAATTCTTTTTTAGTTTTTAAATTTAAGTCGTCATCTATATTTATAAATGTTTCATTATGCTGATGTGTGCATAATTTCATATAATAATTATAAGTAATTGGTTCATTATTTATAACTATTTCATAATTATTAAATTCATTTTCAAATTTCAATTTTAATTCATTTGCTTCTTCATTTGTAAATGGTGTTAATGTTGTTAAGTATAATTGACCAGAACCAAATGTTTGATATTTTATTATTTCTTGATTATTCTCCATTTTAATACAAATTTTATATAATTTATTAAAATAAATATGAATAATAATTATATCAAATTTATTAATAATGCTAGATTTATATAATGAAGTCCAACGGCGTAAAAACATTATTTTATCATTTGCCGATGAATGTATTAATGAAAAAGACTTAGAAGAACGTTTAGAATTTGCAATTAGTAATAATGTTGAGCTAGTCGCCTATGATGGTATGGAACCTTCCGGAAAATTACATATTGGACACGGTTTGCTTCGGGCTATTAACACTAATAAATTAATCGAGGCTGGCTTCAAATTTAAATTTTATATCGCTGATTGGTTCGCTAAAATGAATATGAAATTTAATGGTGATATGAATCTCATTCATAATACTGGCGTCGAAATGATGATTTTATGGGATGCCTGCGGTATGAAAATGGAAAATGTTGAATTTGTATGGGCATCCGAAGAAATAACTAGAAGACCCACGGAATACTGGCAATTAGTCCTCGATATATCTACTAAATTTAATGTTGAAAAAGTATTTAAATGCTCTCCTAAACTACAACATATTATTGATTCCTCTACTAATCTTTATCCATTATCATCTCAGATATTATATCCTATTATGCAATGTGCTGACATCTTCTTTTTAAATATTGATGTATGTTCTCTTGGTATGGACCAGCGGGAAACTAATTTATTAGCTCGGGAATATTGTGATATTATCAATTTGAAAAAGAAACCTATATTAATCCATCATCATATGCTTTTAGGCGTAGATGGAACCAAAATGAGTAAGTCCAATCCAGAACACGCTATTTTTATGGAAGATTCCACCGAAGATATTACAAATAAAATTATCAGGGCTGTTCCTGAGGCAATCATCGAATATTATCGATATATTATTTTTGAATTAGAAACCAATCCTATTTCAATATCTACTATCGACATATTTGACGATAATAAAGTCGAAAATATATTTTTTGATAATTATGATAGTTTATATGAATCTTACTTACTAAATAAAGTTAATATTAACCAATTAAAAGATGCATGTTGTTTTTATATTTTAAAATACATTGATGAATTTAAACATAGATTACACACTAATATTTACTGAAATTACTTTCAATTTTATTTTTTATATATTCATTTATATTCTCATTATAACAATATACTACTAATTTTTCTGGATTGTTTATATATATGTTTGTTTGATAAGAACTATATGTCTCTTTAATAAACCCATCATATTCACTATATAACTCACTTAATAATTTCAATATTTCTTCATTTCTTTTATTTATTTCTCGCGATTTTATTAAATAATCCATTATTTTATTTGCATCTTCTAATCTTTTTTTAAACCAATCTTTTATATATAATCGTCTATAACAATCTGTTTCTATATTATCTATTATTACTAAATTACTTCGTTTTAGTATATTTATATTTAATAATTCATCATCATTATAACTATAATAATTTAAATTTACTTTTTCTATTGGATTACTATCTGAATAAAAATTATTATTATTATCTATACTATATATTACTGTATCATTCTGTGATTTTATCATCTTATTACTATTTAAATACCACTATTATTTAAATAATAATATTTTATATTGTATTTATGTAATATTTATACATATACTTACTCATATATTATATTTATACGAGTTAATCTGTATTTGATTTACATATATATTTATACTGTATCACACAAGACTACATATGCATTATTTTTACTATGTAGGATTGTGTGGGCGACTTTAAATCCTTTTTCGATTTAAAGTTCCGATTAGAAAAATGCCACTTCACGTAAATCTCCATTTGGTGCATAATCTAAAAATTGACCCTTTAATTTATCATTCTCATAATGTGATATTGATTCTATCTTTCCATTACATTCGTAATGATATACTCTCTGTCCATGTAATAATCCTCCAACATACATCGATATTTCTTCCTTTTTTCCATTATCAAAGAAACTACGGTATTTACCATCTATTTTTCCATCTACATAATTATATATTTCAAATTTTCGACCATTCTCATGGAATGAACGACATTTACCCGTCTTTATACCTTCTTTAAATTTAGATTTCTCTTTTATTTTACCATTCTCATAATACTCAATATATTGACCATCTTCCTTACCTTTTAAATATCTTACTTTATATGACAATTGTCCATTTTCATAAAATTGCTCTAATAATCCTGTCTTTTTATCTCTACAATACTTTACTCTTTCTTTTAATTGCCCACTCTCAAACCATTCCTCATATAAACCATTTAACTTTCCCTTTTGATATGTTGTTTTTATTTTGTTATTACCATTTGAATAATATTCTATATATGAACCATATTTATCATTATTCTTTGTTTCATATTTACATTTTATTTTTAAACCATCTTCATAATATTCTATTTTTTCCATTTTTGTTATCTAATTATGTATAATAAAATAACTTTAAATAATTATTTTGATAATTTAATTATAATAATAACAAAATCGAACAATACTAAAATCATAAATTAGGAAAGGCAATCTTTTATTATTAATTATTATAATTATTGATTAACAAATTGGTTTTCCTATCAATGGACAAATTATTAACCTAGGTTATCAATGGATATCCTAACAATTAAAAGTGATTAACCTATGGGATAATATGATTCCAACCCAGAATCATAAATAACTTAGGAAGACCAAGATAATTTATGATAATCTTAAGATTTATTAGAATTTCCTTGGTTTTCCTATCAATGGACAAATTATTAACCTAGGTTATTAATGGATATCCTAACAATTAAAAGTGATTAACCTATGGGATAATATGATTCCAACCCAGAATCATAAATAAGTTAGGAAGACCAAGATAATTTATGATAATCTTAAGATTTATTAGAATTTCCTTGGTTTTCCTATCAATGGAAAAATAATTAACTTAGGTTATCAATTGATATCCTATCAATTAAAAGTAATTAACCTACGGGATAATTAACTTTTATTACTTGAGGAACATTAATAGGATAGAATATTCTTATATAATAATTATTAATCTATTAAATTTCCCCAAAAAGAAATAAATTGATTCTAGATGAGAGTCTTTAGTTTTTTTACACAATTTTATATAAAAAAAAATTTATAATTATATACAATTGTGTTATTTATTCAGTATCGATTAAACAATTATTTAGTTCTTTCTTTTTATCATTAAATTCTTTATAAATTTCTTCTAATAAATCTAAATCTTCATGAAAAACATATATTGTATTAGTTTTATTTGTGATGATTTTTATAAGATTAAAACCTATTAAAGTATTTATAGCACGAATTATTTTAAGTATATTGTATTTTAAAGTCGAATTTATTTTTATATCTATTTCATTTAATGTATCTTCTGTAAATTTTATATTTTTTAAGTTTAATTCTGATATTTTACTTACTTTATTATCCTTTAAAATCATCTGGATTATATTATTTTGAAAATTATCAATGAATGAACCCGCATTATTATCCCATAAATATTTACGATGGTCGTTTGATAATAATTTATATTTTTTATTAAAAAAATATTTTTGTAATTGTATCTTTTCTAATTGCGTTGCATTACATGATAATATATTATCTTGTATTTTATTAGCATTATTTTCATCAATATCAATACATTTATCATATGATATATACATTTTACTCTCATAAAATTCATTTATAAATGTTTTATCACGTATATTCGGTTTATCCGATAAATTATCCGTATTATAATTTGTCATCTTACAAAAATATAAAAATACTGGATAAAAATCAGCTAATCTTTCAATCTTTATATTATCTACTAATCGATTATATGTTAAATCATTTTTACTAGTATAATACGCAGAATTCTCGTATTCAGGCTTATTCTTTTTATCAAAAAAATAAACTTCTAATATATTTTCCTTGGTTCTCCTAATTCGCATACTAGATTGTATCGCATCTCTTACAGTATTTATATACGCAGACATCATTAAATATACTTTATCAAAGTCATCTCGTTCATAATTTACACCAACGGTAATAGCAGATGTTGTTATTATACAATCATATTTAGCCCATTCTTCATTTACATTACCTAAATTATACTTTTGTGTATCAGATATATCACCATGATATACTAGAATCTTTAGTTTCTTTACACAATTCTCTAATAAATGTGATTTTAATTGTTCAATTGAATAATGTGAGTTTTTACCGGGATTTTTAAATGCATAAAATATATATAATTTTTTACCATTATCTAAATCATTTATTATTTTATTTATTGTATCTGTATATTTATAATTTTCAACACATACTTTTAAAGGTGGTTTATAATCAGAAGAATATAATTTTATATCATTTATATTTATTGAATTTAATAAATCTATGGTATGTGAAGTAGTAAATGCATCTAATAATATAATCTTTTGACTATGTATTAATAACTTCTTAAAATTATTAAAATTGTCTTCAATTTTATTAGCATGAGTTGATGAATCAAATGATTTTAATACTGTTTCGACTTCATCAATTATAATTACTTCATATTTTGATAAATCTTTTAACTTGTATAAACTTTCAGTTTGGATTATTATATTTCTACTATCATTTAATTTTTTATAATTATCTTTTTGATTACTGTTTTTATAATGAACTATATAAATACCTATTTTTTCTAAATTTGAACATGTATTATATGATAATGTTATTCTCGGTGTTATCCAACAGAATGATTTACCACTATCTTTTAAATATTGTATAGTTGATGTAGTTTTACCACTACCCATTGCGGTATTCATAATTATGACTTTTTCATTACAATTATAATATTGTTGCTCTATTTTATTGATTTTTATTTCTATTTTAGAAATATCAGCAAATGATTGAAGAAATTTATTAGTCGAATAATTAAATTTAGATTTAACATTTATTAAATCTGGATAAAAACATGATAATAATTTTTGAAAACCATAAATAGTAGAATAGTTTTCTATATTATTTAAATTATTCCAATGAAATAACCATTTATTTCTACGTGATTCTGAATTATCTTTATTTTTAGTCCAATTCCAGAACTGGTCAAAGGTTATACCTAATTTATGACAATATAATGCAATTTTCCACGTAAAATCATGTCCATAATCATTATAATTCAAGTTTAATAATAATGCAAATAATTCATTTACTTCTTCTAATAAGTTATTTTTTAAATTATACATATTATTTATAAATTCAGTTGGTAATTTTACATCTAATTTAGGCAAATTAGCTAATTCTAATTTATTATTATATAATTCTTCTGTATAAGGTATTTCTAACACTTTTTCATTACCTGTAAAAAAAGATACTATAAAATGATTTTTATAATCATTATCTTCTAATATCTTTTGTGGTTCTGAACCTTCTTTTGATTGATTAATAGATTTCATGAATCTATTACGAGTATAAATTTTCCAATCAAAACCTGAACATACTGATGTTGATATTCTTTTAACATATTTTTTTACTTCTAATAAATGATTATAATCTTTTATTATTAAATCTGGTAATACTATATGATATGAACATTTAGTATCATTACCGGATATAGCCATACGAACATTACCAAAATACTTAATAATAATTTCTTTAATATAATCTAATGTAAAGTGTGTATCATTTTCATCGTGTTTATCTATATCAAAGTGCATTTTTTTAGGATAACTATTTTCAGATAATATCTCACCTAAGAATCCTCTATTTTCTTTTATTAATTCGTAAATTTGGTTTTCGTTAATTATTGCCCATCCATGACCTTGTTTGTTATGATGTAATTTAAATAAGCGTTTATCATCTTTAATATTTTTAAGTAGCGTAGTTTGCACATCCTTACCGAAGAGCCAATTATGACCAAAATATTTACGAACATTAGATTTAATTTCCATTTTCTACTTTTTAATATTTGTTTTATCTTTAAATCGTTTTATTATTTAAAAATAAAATATTTAATTTGGTTTAAATTATTTTAAGTTTTGAAGTTCATATAATGATTCTTTTATATTTAATAATAACTCTTCTTTTCTGTCCATTTTGGTTTCTAATTCTTTAATTTTTAAATTATTTAAATGTTTTTGACTTTTATTATGTCCATTCTTTCTACCACGAGTTATTTCACAATTACAAATATCACATGTTATTTTCTCAGCTAAATACTTTAAATGTTCCTCCTTATTATTTTGATACCATGATTTATAGTAATCTTTTGGATTTGGAGTCATATTTATATTCTTTACTGATTATTTATAATTAAATATCTTTAAATCCTTTTATATCAAATTTTCTTATAATTCATTATTTTATGACTATCATTGAGAATCAAATATATTTTTTCGGGGAAATTTAATAGATTAATAATTATTATATAAGAATAGGCTATCCTATTTGGATTCCTCAAATAATAAAAATGAATCCCATCAGGAATCAAATATATTTTTCGGGGAAATTTAATAGATTAATAATTATTATATAAGAATAGGCTATCCTATTAATGTTCCTCAAAAATAAAGATATATATGAATAATTTATATTGTTCTTTAAATATAAAATTGTGTAATCATACACAATTAACTCGTATAAATAAAAACTAGAGTAGTCCTGTGTAGACACACATCATTTAATATAAAATAACACGATATAACATCGTATATATAAAATAAAAATGTAATATTGTGTAGTTACATATATACAATATTATATTTAAAGTGGTTGTATATTTTCAATATTACTATCAATATCATTACTATCAATATCATTAATAAAAGAGATTGATGGTAAATGTATAGAACGACTTGCATTTAATAATTTAAATTGTTCAAACGATAATTTAACTTCGGTTCTACAAATAGGACATGTAGTATTTTTAGATTGCATAAAACATTCATTATGAATATAATGACCACAACTTAACGCGTGGTCAGTTTCTTCTAATTTAATTGCACAAATAGGACAATCAACCGGTTTATCTTCAAGGAATGATGATTCAGGGACAACACGATTATTAAATTTTTCAAGTAAAGTAGCATCTCGAATACGATTAGCTTCCTCAATTTTTTGTTTTTCATTTAATAAACGATGTGTAAATCTTTCAAATCGAGGATTTTCATAAATATATTTATCATAAATATTTTGTAAAGGATTAGTAATACATTTTTTAATAGTAGTATTTATAATACCTACTGTAATTAATGGTCCGAAACAAGCACCAATAATAGTTAAATTATATATATAGATAAATTTATTAATATTAATTTTAGAAAGTTGAGATTGTAATGTATTAACAGCGATATCTGTCGAACTATTATGGCCATTAATACCTAAAATAGTTTTAAGTAAATAGGTCCAATCCCCTTTTAAATATAAACTTAGACCATATTTATTATAATATTTAATAGTATCATATAAACAATGACCAAGAGTACCTGCAAAAACAATACCACCGGTAATTAGTGTGCTATATTTCCAAACGGAAACAACATTAGTTGTATAATTGTTAGCAAAAGATTTAAAATTAGAAATATAGTTATGATATAACATTGTATGCTTTATGAATGGAAAAAATATGTAAAAAATTAAATCAAATTTATTATAAAAACAATATAAAAACAAATCAATAAATAATATTATTATGAACAATTTTAATAATCGAATAAAAAAAGTATCATGGACATTATCACAATTACCGTCAGAAGCAGAACTATATATTGGAAATGATAATTATACATCATTACCCGAGAATATATTAAATCTTCAAATACCATATGCATCAATAACAAAAAAAATAGAAGTATTACATTTAAATGGTAAAACAGTATTAACAACACCATTTAATGGAACAACATTTAGACAATGGATGAATTCGTTGTATGAAGGACTACATAAACCAATAGATACAGATAATTTATCATCAGACCAATTAAGTGATATTTATGTATTAGCTAGTAGGTTTTTAAGAAAAGAAGATAGAGAATTATTGATACATAAATTAGAAAATAATGAGTTAAAACCGATAGAGTTATGCGGTGATTATATATATTTTGAAGGATATTTAAAACGTCGAGATAATACATGGGTATATGCAATAGGTTCATAAAAGTGATGGATAATAAATTTATTACTAAATATATAATATATAGTAATGAGTTTAGATTTTAATAAAGTTAATAAAAATGGTATGAAAGACTATTTAGAATATGTAAAAAATTATATTGATTATTATAATAATGTTATCTATAAAAATAAGAATTTAGTAAATGCATTATATAGTTATAAAAATGGAGAATTTACAGATAAATTTAATTTATTTGATAAAAACAGTAAAATGATACCAGTTGATATACCATATTTAAAAATTTTATTGGATTCAATAAAAAATTTAGAATTAGATACTTCAAAAAAACATTATATAGACATAGTAAAAGAAATAAAAAAAGAACTAAATAAAAATAAACTAATAGAAGAGAATATAATAAATGCCTATAAAGATACAATAATAAATATAAAATATTTAGATAAGATAATATTTAACGCCCCAATAAGTAATAGAGAAATAGTAGTTTTTAGAGTAATGAATGATATAATAGATGAGTTTGATAAATGTGAAAATGGTGATTTAGTATATACATTTCCAAATTACATATCTACAAGTCTAACTTTAACAACACCATATGAATGGTTGGGTAATAAAAGGGATAAACGTATAGTAAAAAATAATGCATTATATAAATTAATTATACCAAAAGGGAGTATGTCAATTGCAATACCAGGGGATATAGAAGATAATGATAAATTTGAAGATAATTATATAGATACTCAATATGAAATGTTATTACCAAGAAATTCAAAATTTAAGTTAATATCAAGTAAATATATAAGTTTAAAAAATGAAACAGATTATTTTTTTGGTGATAATTATAAAATAAATGATATATCATGTTTAGAAAAAAATAAATATAAAATAAAATTATATACATTATTACTCATAAAACAAGATTCACTAAATGAATTAAAAAAAGATTATAGTCATTTTAATAAAAAATTAAACAACTTGCATTATAAATTTATAATTTAGAGATATATAATAAATGGTAAGTAAATTAAATAATTTACGTAAATTAATATTAGGAACAGATTTATTTAAACAATGTCAAGAAGAATTTGTTCATAAAGATATTATAAAAAAAACAATATCTGAAAGATTAAATAATGGTTTAGAAATGCGTTTAAATGAATTAAAAGATAAAGAATTATGTCTTGAAAAATGTGATATAAATATGTTAATAAATGCATGTAAATTAAATGAAAGACCTCATAAAAAAGATTATTTATGTATATCAGATGAATGTAAAAATAAATTATATTATGATGAATATAAGCAAACACATTATTACGAAATAATAAAATTAGATTGTATGAATGAAAAAGATAAAGAAGAAATATTAAAATACGCAAAAATAGAAAAAGAACAAAAAGATAAATTTAGAGGATTATTATCATTATATAACTCTGGATGTAAAGAATATTATACAAATAGAAGAAATCGTGATATAAGTGATAATATAATAAATAGAACAGGTTATATATATTATATTGCGTATAATAAAAAAGATAATATATTAGGTGGAGTTTGTCAAGTAGACCTATTGTATAGACAAAATACAGTGCATATAAATTTATTAACATCACGTTCTAAATTAGATAGAAGTAGTATAAATAAAGGAATTGGAACAAGTTTATTAAATAGAATAAAGGAAGATTATCAAAATAATAAATATTTTTATAGTATGACATTATGGGGTGTCGGAGATGCAGTTCCATTTTATTTAAATTGGGGTTTTAAAATGGATAGAGTAGATGAATATTCAAAAAGGGATTTTGATTATTTAGTAAAAAATAATGATGATGACAATAATGATTATGAACCATACGGTGCTGATTTTATATATATTTTTAAAAAGTTATATAATACTAAATCATACAATATAAAAAAATATATTCAGTATGCATATAAAAATAATATTTCAGAATTAATTGAATATTATTATGATAATAATTTATATTTAAATTTAACTGATATATCTGATAATAAGATAAAAATTAATTTAATAGACTTTTATAAATTATTACCAATTTATATAAAAGATGGGTTAAAAATAAATAGTAATGATTTAAATAAAACAATTACTAATTTTTTTCATAATATTTATAATGATGATTTAATAAGTTTTAAAAGAGCTTATTTAAATAAAAAAAACAAAGTAATCGATGAATTTATATTAAAAATAATAATATTATTAGATAAATATAATTTTGAATTTGATAGTTCAAATCTTGATATATTACATGAATATTTTTTAATTAATTCATATAATTGGATAACTAAAAATAAAAAATTAAAAGTTTCTGATACATATCAACAAAAAATAAATAATTGGTTAAATTCTATAAATGATCTAAAAAAATATTATAATAAATTATAATAAATAAATTTGATAATTTTTATTAATAATTAGATGTTAATAAAAACAATCTTATATTCAAAAATGTCAAACTTTGTATTTGCTGATAATAAAATAACCTTTTCTAAGGTTTTAGATGCGCAATTAATGAAAGTATTATCTGAAATAACATCAGATGAGGGCTTTTATCAATCCGAATTCAAAGTAGCACCGGAATATTTATTTCAATATTTAAAAGAACTTCAAAATCGTGCAGAATCTGGTGATTACTGTTTATTTGAATTAGTAATGTTTTTAAATGAACAGTTTAAGGATTCAATAGAGGCAACACAAAATATGATTCAAGATAATAAAATATCTTTTAATGCACTTCAAAATTACTTTCAAGTTGGTAATAAAATTATTACTAAAGATAATTTTAATAAATTAGGAGGTGGTATTATTACCGATATATCAATGCAAACCAATCAACAAGGAATGCGTTATTATCAAATTCAATATAGCCAAGTATCTACTAATGGTAAAGGTGCTATATTGATTAATAAATATGCATATGTTAATTATTTCAGAGGAATGGTCAATATTAATAGTTTAGATACTAGGAAACCAACCGATGAAGAATTAGAATTATTAAGAGAACGTGGTAAAAAATTCAAGAGTTTTATTAGAGGAAATCATTATAAACTTTATAATGGAAATATGTTTAAAATGACTTATTTTGGACCAATGTTATTTAATGCAACTGGGCGTTGTATAGTAGACCCACACGGATTTAAAAAGATGAATCCAAATCAGAGTCATGATAAAATGTCAAATATGCATTCATTACCAGATGAGCAATTATTTATGTGTAGTCCATTTATTCGTGGATTTTCATTAGTCGCTAAAACCTGGGGTGAAATGTTCGTCGAATCAATTGACGAAATTAAATTTGATGAAAATGCATATGATTTATTAGTATTAAACCAATCTATAAAAAAGATGGTAAAAGCATTAATTGTAAATAGTAATAACTCATTTACTGATATAATTAGTGGTAAAAGTGGAGGTGTTTGTATGTTATTACAAGGAGCGCCTGGTTCAGGTAAAACTTTATTGGCGGAATCATCCAGTGAATTATTAAAAAAACCATTATACAGTGTAGCAGTTGGTGAATTAGGCACAGATGTTTCCCATTTAGAAACACAATTAAATAAGATTCTCGAACTGGCTGCATCATGGAAAGCCGTAGTGTTGATTGACGAAGCGGATATATTTATGGCAAAGAGAACAGAACATAATATAATTCATAATGCGATTGTATCAGTCTTTTTAAGATTATTAGAAAGATATGATGGAGTCATGTTTTTAACAACAAATCGTAATTCGGATATTGATGAAGCATTTAAATCGAGAATATCAATTAGTATACCATTTGAAAAACCTAATATAAATACTCGTAATGAAATATGGACAAATTTACTTCATGCATCAAAAACTGAATTAAGTAAAGAAGATATTGTATATTTATCTGAAAAATATGATATAAATGGTCGTCAGATAAAAAATGCGATAAGAATGGCTCAGGCATTAGCTAAAGATGAAGAACAAAGTTTAAATAAGACTCATTTAGATATAGCTTTGGGATTTATTTAATAAAATACAAAATTTTATTTTTAAATCTTAATTACCAATCAAATCATTGATAAATTGCATTGTATAATACCAAAAAACATAAATCGACATTACTCACATGTAATATAATGTCGGATTGTATAGGTCTAATGCCAAAATTATTATTCACCTTAAATTACCACGCAAATCATTGATAATTCGCATTGTATAATACCAAAAAACATAAATCGACATTACTCACATGTAATATAATGTCGGATTGTATAGGTCTAATGCCAAAAAATCATTATTTACCTTAAATTACCAATCAAATCATTGATAATTATCATTGTGTAATAGCAGAAAACATAAATACAGTATTGATAAGATAAAATATAATAAATTTGACAATTCTTTTCTTTATATTTATTATTTATAAAATGTCAAGTTCAATATATGATTTATGTAATATGGAATTTTCAACCAAATTATACACTGAAAATAGTGAAGAAATAGATATAAATGAATTAAAAAATAAAATATCGATGAATGATGACTATTTAAATATCGATAATGATTTAGGAAATAAAATTATTGATTTTGTAATAAAAAAATCATATTTAATAGAACGTAAATATGTAGTAATTGCATCAGAAATTGCGATGGTTATGTTATCCGATTTACGAGGATATATAGATAATGAATCATGTAAATTTTTAAAAATAGTTCAAATTGGAGTAGATAATAAATATCAAAGATTAGGAATTTGTAAAAAATTACTAAGTTTTATAATAGAGCAAACAAAACAATCTGGACATTTGAAATATATAATGATAGAGTGTGTAAATAATAAACATTTGTATAATTATTTATTAAAATCAAGTGAATGGAAATTAATGCCATGTGCAAATAATAATTTTTATATAAAATTAAAATAATTTATAAAAAAAATTGATAATATCAGTAATTTTTATTTTTAAATTATAAAGAATATAAAATGCAATTTAATAAATTTATTAAAAAAGCTAGACCAGTTGTAAATGATTCAATTGATGTATCTTTAATGGATATAAAAAATATATCAAATATAATATTAAATTATGCAGTAATACCAAGATATAAATATAGTATATCATATGAAAATAATCGTGAAATAGGTAATTATCATTATTATATGTATTTATATGCAAATAGTATTCAAGAAGCAAGAAATATATTAATAAAAGAGATAGACCATGATTTAGGTTCAAAAACAATAGATATATCAAGAAAACATTTAAATATAAAAAAGATAGATAGTAATGAATATCTAATTGATGAACCATTAATATTATCGTTTTATAAGAAACGTAATAGTCTTTTAAGACCAGGAACAATATATATAAAATATAATTTAAATAATAAACAAAATAAAAAATGCAATAAAAAAGAACTTATTACAAAAGATTCATCTCATATATATAATAAAATTCAATACAAAATGTATTAATTTGCATTATTTTTATTTTTTATTCTAAAAAATCATTATTCGATTTAATTTACCGATATAATCATTGATAAATTGCATTGTATAATACCCAAAAACATAAATCGACATTATTCACATGTAATAAAATGTATGGTTTGTATAGGTTTAATGCAAAAAATCATTATTTAACTTAAATTACCAAGTAAATCATTAATAAATTGCATTGTATAATACCCAAAAACATAAATCAACATTATTCATATGTAAAATAATGTTGTGTTGTATGGGACTAATGCCAAAAATCATTATTCAACTCAAATTACCGTTATAATCATTGATAAATTGCATTGTATAATACCAAAAACATAAATCGACATTATTCATATGTAATATTATGTATGGTTTGTATGGGTCCAATGCTAATTTATAATAGGATAAAATTAATAAAAATATAAAATTTTGATAAATTTAATATTAATTAAATAAATTATTAAAAACAAATATTAAAAATGTCAAATAAAAATAATTATTTTGTGAATAAAATAGTTGGAAGAACTATAAGAGTATTTTGGAATAAAGTGAAAACAAGTTATAACTATTTATTAGCAACCAATTTTCAGGACCAATCATGTCGTATAACATTTTATAAATATTTTGGATATTTTAATAATTATATGAAAGTATTATTTAGCGATAAAGAAGTATTAAAGATACAAGGATGGCGTGATTTATTAATAGCATGGAAAGGATTTCTCTGGATTTGGAACAAAGAATTATATGAAGGAATCGAAAAATATATTGAATATGTAAATAAGGTAATAATAAACTTTACTTATGAAGCAGAAGAAACATATATGACATTAGATATAGATTATCGTAATTTTATATATGATATAGTTTTAAAGGTAGAAAGAGGAGAATTGCCAACATATTATCAACCATCACCTAATTATATAAGTAAGAATGAAAAAATGATATTTTTAAGTAATTATGAGTTATGTTTATAAGCATAATATTTTATTTTAATATAATATAAAAAATGTCAATGATGCAATCATCAATGCATACAATGCAAGGATTATTAAAATGGTCTAAAACATTATTTGAGAAATTAGGGTGGATGGTATTAACATATTCACATTCACGTGGAAATATGTATAGTATTTCAAAAATACAAAATTATAAAGAAAGTATAAAAGAATGTATAATGGAAATACAAGTTAAAATCAATCAAGTGCAAGAAAAAGATAGGCGTGATGATTTACAAATAACATTAAATAATTTAATGATATTACAACAAACAGTCGATGGATTATTTCCAATACAACAACCTGTAAATGGTAATCAAGTTAGAACAGGTGGTAAAAAAAATAAAAATTAAATCATAAAGTAAAGTTTTTTATTTTATGATTTTGGGTATAATAACAGCCTCGAGGCAGATATACGACTTGGTTCCAATTCGTTGATTATATAAATAATCGCCTATATCGAGGATTTTATCAAAATTTATAATTTAAAACTTGATATTTAACATTTTAATCTTATAATCTTTATATGTTAGATTTGTAATGTTTGAAATTTATAAGTTAATTTCTCTATTTAGCCATGTCAATATTTGACTACTAAACATATTATTCGATAATTAATATCGAAAATAATCATTTGATATATTAAGTTATCAATTGAATAAACTCATTCTGAATCTTAACGATGATTCACCGAGAACCCGATGGTGTCTGTTTAACCATTTCGTTATTATACCCAACTAATTTAATATATAAAAAGATATCTTTAAATAAAAATAAATTTAAATATTAATTTTAGTGATTGCATTTATATATGATAATTTATAATCAACTTGGTGTTTAAACGATTCAATTTCTTCTTCTAATTCCTTAATTTTATCATCAATCTTAATTGGGTCAATTAATTCAATAAAATTCTTTTTAACATACATATCGGTAATAGTGCTAATATCTTCACTATTATTTTTTTGAGAACTATCACGACCAAAACTGCTATTTATTAATGCATCAATTTTACGTTGTCTATCGGTATTATAATTATTAACTTGATTCGATACATTCACTTTTTGATTCTTTAATACATTTAATAATACTTCCTTATCTTTAATATATTCTTTTGTTGCAATTGCTTCTGCAACTGTATAAGTTTTACCACCAATTTCAACTGATGTTGTAGCATTTGATTGCATAATAGCAGATTTAATTTTAGCACGTCTAGTTATAAGTTCAGAAACAGACTGATAATTAGATGCAGAATCTTTACATACTAATTCTTTATTTTTAATATCTTCTGAACGTAATGTGCTTACAAATACAGTTCCATTCGTAATTTTAGAAATACGAGATGATAATAATTTAAGTTCTTGTAATGCTTCTGTTATGGTATAATCTCTTGACATTTTAAACTTACTTATATAAAAGTAATATGTCTTTAAGTAATTTTTTTTATTTCATTAATAACAAAAATCTCATTTTTTTATTTCCGGTTTTTTAACTGGAGATTTCTTTTTAGGTCTAGGATTCATTTTCTTTAAACCCATTTTTTTCATAGCTAAAAGTGCTTCTGTTACCTCCATCGCATCATCTACTGGATTATGTGTATGTTTTGTGGTAGCTAATTTACGCCAATCGTTATGTTTACTCATATCCATTTTCATTCCAGCATAAATATCACCAACACGACGACTTGAAAATCCAAACGGATTCTTACCTAAAAAATAATGAAAATAATAATTAATAAATGACCAATCAAATCCATTATTATCACTTATAAAGACAGGTCTATCTCCTTTAGGAGTAACAGATTTAATCCATGCAGCAAATTTTTCCATAACTTCTTTTGGGTCATCAAAGTTCTTTTTAGCATATTCATGTGTATAACCAATTGCATCCATTGCACCTTGAACATAATTATCAGATATAGGTTTTAATCTACCATAAAATGTTTGTTTAACTTTACGTCTATTTACAACTACAGCGCCAATTTCGGTCATTGAGTAAATATGAGGAATAGGTCCGGAGGTTTCAACATCAGTTAAAATAAATACCATTATACAATATATTAATAAAAATATTATTTAGAATTAGAAAATAAAAATCTAGGAACTATTTTATTCAAAACCTCAATGCGTGAAGTAGGAAATAATTTTTCAACTCTTTTAATAAATTTACACACATTACTCCAATCATCAATTATAAATTTAATAAATTTATCTTTTTTATTTAAAACAGACATACAACGAGTTCCTGTGCAATTATCAACAATTATTTGCCATCTAATTAATGAAGTTGGAATAAAATTATCACCATTTTTATACGTTGGATAATATACACGAACAAAAAATGCACTAGAATGAAATAAAGTGCCTTTATAATTTACAGAACACATAAATAATATAAAATAATGTAGTATTATAATCTTATATTATTTTTTATTGAATAATATGTTTGCTAATATACTTTTGTATTTCAAAAAAACTCAATGTTTTATTTAAATCAGCATAATCACCAAATAATTTATTTAATGCAAAGTCTAAATTGAATCTCTTTCTATTAATATCATTTTGTAATTTTCTAGCTTTTATATAATTACATAATCGACCAGTTATATCAACTCTCGATAACATAATAGTATTATCTATACCTAAAAATGCACTTAATTCAGGTGTTATTTTATTCAATTTTTGTAAATTAGAAGACATTTCTATTTATAATAATATGGATAATCTTTAAATTAATATAATCTTTTATGAATAACCTTTTTTTTCATTCTTTTACTTTGAACACCATGTTTATAATAACAATTATATGGATTATATTGTTCCTTTTTAAAATATATTTGTTCAGTAAATAAATATATATTTTCGGTTCCAATTGCATAATCATATACAACATCTGAATTTCCTAAATCAGATATAAATTGAGTAATTATATCTTTTGTATGTAATTGAAAAATAATATTACCAATATATACATAATCAAAATCACTAATTTTTACTAAAATACTTTGACCTTCAAATTGTGGATAATGTGAATCCTTACCTATAAATACAGTTTGATATTCAGTTAATTCTAATACCTTTTTACTATATATATCTATTGCAGTTTCTTTATATACTTCAATTTTATGTTCTTCATCATTTATAATTACTTTAAATGGACGACCGCCATTATCATGTGTTAAGTATGTATTAATCATTAATTATAATATTACTTTATATTATATAAATTATGAATAAAATAAACGCATCTTCTAATGATAAAAATAATTCTTTAGGACCAATATTTACAACATTTTTTAAATTCTTTTTTTTAATTAGAAGTTTAATTACAATATTAGCTGTTTTATCGATTATTTTAACAATTATTTATGATGTTTATAAACTTAATATCATTATTGATAATTATTTTATAACTTTAACATCAAGTATTTATTTAACACTCCAGTCTATAATTGGATTTGTGGCATTTTATTATTTAAATAAAAAACAAAAAGAAAATTATAATTATAATGGAATTAAAATATCATTATTCTTTTTATCTCTTGGAATTATTCTTTTTTTGATAACTAATTATATGGAAATACGAGGTTTAATTAAATTAAAATAATAAAATTTATTTATGGTAATCTAAATCGATAATCTGTTTCATAAATAAATTTTATATCATATATTAGATTTACAATATTTCCTAATATCCATATTGCATATGAAATCCAGAAAATTATATCTTGATACACTTCTTCAAATTCTTTTTTATAATCACTTATATTTAATATAAATAATGTTAATGATACTGTAATTATTAATATACTTGGTATCATAAGTCTATTACGTGTTTTAATAATATTTGGATTAATGTAATTAACTATAATATTTTTAATAACTATTAAAATAGTCTGTATTATAGAAGAAATTTTTAACAAATTTATATTTGTAGATATTGTCATACCAATGGTAAATACAAACCATATAATAGATGTATATATGGTTAATATTTTATTAAAACGATTATTGTAATCCATTTTATTTAATATATTTGATTATGATAAATATATAAATTTAATTATCAAATTTTAAAAAAAATAATTAGTGTTTTGTGATTAACTTACCTGTCTAATTGAACCAACAACCTTTCTAAGAGCGTATCAAATCCTATTTTAAAACAAATATAAACAAATTATAAGTAAAACAAATTTTTATAAAAATTAACATATTATATATTAGACTTACCATTATTGAATTATCGAGCAAATCAATCGGAGTATCAAAGTTTTCTTTAGTATAATTATATTCAATCAATTTCATAACAATATTCTCAAATTTATTTTTAAAAATATCACTTGTATTTGTGTCATATTTAAAATTTTGTTTACATAATGGACATTCAAAATTATTACATTTATCTATACAATCAATATGAAATGAATGGCCACATGATAATTTTTTAAATTTACCTTTATTTAAACAAATAGCACATTCAGAACAACTATATTTTTTATCTGTTTTAAATGCTTTATTATTATATTCATTTATTGCTTGAGAATACCATTTATTATAGTTATTTATATTCGCATTAATTGATTCTAATGCTATATCTAATTTAGATAATTTATGAGATATTTTAATTTCACCTGTTATCTTAGGCTTATTTAGATTACTAATATAATTAGTATAATCGTTAGATATAATTATTAATTTATTTTTTTTATCACTATTAACACAACATTTATTTATTAATGTAATTAAATGAAATATCAGATTTTTATAAACATTACTATTTCTACAAGTATAAATATTATCTAACTTTGATATTTTTTCAATTATATCATTTGCGATTGATTTATAATTTTTACTAATATAATCCATTGTATATTCCGATTTTAATAATTCTTCCTTTATAAGAATACTCTTATATTCTAATAAATAATTTAAAAATGAATTTATTTCATTGAGGTATGCAATATAGACCATAAAACACTTGATTTATAAATAAATATATAATATCAAATATCAAATTTTTTTTTATTTTTATTAAATAATCAATAACTTTTTACACCTTTATAAAAAGTATTTGAAAAAAAAATTTGATAATTATTATAATTAATTATTTTTATTATAACTCGTTCGTTTATTATTAACAATAAGATGGCACCTGCGTTAATTCATCCTCGTAAGATTCATTTAGAAAATGTTACTATGTTTAATCGTTTTCCTAATAATGATATTATATTAAGTAAATTAGATAATTTAATTAATTCTTATCAATTTAAATTAGAAAACAATTCTTCAAGTTTTACATGGACAAATGGAATTTTAACATTTGAAACTCAATGCAATCCTTTTACTGGTGATATGTTTAAACGAAACAAATCTACAAATATGATTTATGCTGAGAAATCACGTATCGGTAATTTTGGAAATATGTTTATATCAAGCAGAAATTTAGAATATTTACGCAACTTTATTAATAATTTTGAAGAAAATTTTGCGGATGATGTTTTAGATTATGACCCAGAATTATTAGATGACTAGACTTTATTAAGTTTAGTAAAATAATAGGTTCTGTTATTAATAGAATTTATTATTTTTTTATAAAGATAATATTTGATATAAAAAATATTAAAATGAAACTTTATATTGGTTATATAAATACAATTAAAATCACATCAATATCATTTAGTTGTATAGCATTAAATAAATATGAACTAAAAGAAACTTTAAAAAATAATATAAAATATAAACTTAATTTTGAATCTTTAGTAATTGAAGAAGTATTTACAATAGATAATTCTGATAAAAATCCAGTATATAAAATTTATATTGGTAATGCTATCGAAACCCGGAAAAATATTTTTAATACAATTTTAACTGAATTTACAATTTTAGCGAAAAATGTGAATGAATTATATTCATTATTAAATGATTATTCTGACATAAAAATAATAAATATATATCCACTAAATCATATTGAAATTAAAATAAATGATGATGGTAAAAAAATAAAAACTATTAAAAAATTTAAATCACGTATAATTGAATTATGTGAAGAAGATGTAGATAGTCAAATAGATTATGATTATAAATATTATATTTAGAAAAACATTTTAATCATATATTTAATTATAAATTCTTTCCAATATTTTGGCATTTCATTACACACATTATTTAATATATTATTTACATATACAATAGGTGAATTAATAAAATCACGAATATTAGTAAATACATCTTCTGATAAATCATATGTTTTTGTATTTTTAAAGTAAAAATGATATTCATTACCATAAATATATATTAAAATTAAGCAAAATGAATATAAATCATTATGCATTACATTTTCAGTATGTGTATTATTTATGAACTTATATTTTTTATAATATTTGGATTTTAGAATATCTAATAATTCATTTTTAAATTCACTTTTAAAATAATCTGCATTTGTAATTTGAAATGGATTAAACCATCCATATGTTGCTAATGTATAATATGGTAATTTACCTTCTAGACTTTGGATTATATCTTCTGATAATCCAAAATCTATTAATCGAATACGATTTTTATCATTATTTATGTTTATATCTATACATATATTTGCAGGTTTAATATCTCCATGGGAATATCCTAATTTATGTAAATTTTTTATTCCTTGATATATATCCATTGATAATCTATGTTTAGTTTTCAATTCTATTTTTTTCATTTTAATATTTGATAAATTATAAATATAATTCGGCATTATAATATAATCATAATTAGTTCTTTGATTATTTATTCTAAAATAGTTATAATCTACTATTTGACAAATCCCTAATATATCATTTGATTTATTAATTGAGTGTATAATTTTACATACAGATGATTCATTTGAATTTTCAATGTTTAATAACAATTTTAAAATATATGACTTATTATCAATTTTAATATTATAAACGAATGATTCTTTATTTTTATAATCTAATAAATCAATTGAATTATTATATTTTTTCATAACAGTAATCCATTTATTAGTGTTATTATCTTTTGATAATAATTCATAATCTTCATAATCTAAATTATTATTAAAATTCATATTTTTTTTATTAATAAAATTATTTATAAAAACAAAATATCAAATTTTATAAAATAAAAATGGATTAATTAGCATAAATACTATTTTTTTTATAACGATACTCATTCCCATAACTATCGAAATATTTATCTTTACAATTAAAATTTAAAATATTTATCTCTAACCATCCATCAAATGCAGGTATATTACCTTCTTTTAAATAATAATGGTCGTTACGTCTGTCCATTAATACTTGACGACCGTTATAGGATATTTTTTTAACAAAAATAGATTTTTCACGTCTCATTGTATTCTGCTAAATCAATACTGAGTTATTAATATTTTTAATTAAAAATATTTAAATCAAATTTTTATTTTTATATAATTTATAAATGGATAAATAATGTCTTTTATTATAATAAATGAATAATCAACAAATTCAAATGAATCCTATAATTCCACAATATCCTAATGTTATTCAAGTCCCACAACCACCTAATTATCAACAATTACCATTTTCTCAAATACAAAATTTATCTTCTAATGTATTACCATCAACATTACCACAAGTTATAAAGATAGAAATTATTAGTGATGTTAATTCAAAATTAGAATGGTCTAGTAGTATATGTGATTGTTGTTTAGAACCAGGTATGTGTTTAACTGGAACATTATGTCCATGTATCTTATATGGTAAAAATGTTGAAAATTTAACAAATAAAAGCTGTTGTTTAAATGCATGTTGCTGTTGTATATTACCATGTTCTGTTTTTTTAAGAACTCCTTATCGTAGAATGATTCGTAATAAATGGAAATTGGATTCTGACCCATGCAACGATTGTTGTGTATCTTTATGGTGTCCATTATGTGCATTATGTCAAGAAACCCGAGAAATAAGATATCGCCAAGATTTAGATTCTAAAAAACAACCAAATCGACAATTTATGGTATAATAATTTGTTTAAAATAATAATAAATAATATTATTTTTAATAAATGACAAAAAATTTATTATTTTCATCCGTTGGTGATTATACTACTTTTTATAAAAGATGGTGTAATAATAATCGAAACTATGATATATATCTTTGCTATTATGGTGATGATATAAAAAATAATAAATACCTCGAATATTCCGATATTTATAAACAAAGAAAGGGTAGTAAATTTCAAAATTTTTATTATTACTGGCAGAACGATTTAAAAATACGTGAGTATGATTATTATTTTATCGTTGATGATGATATTACAATTGATACAGATGATATAAATAAATTATTTGATTATATTAAAAAATATGATTTATGGATATGTCAGCCATCATTTGAATCTCTTGAAGTAAATTCAAACTCACTAATTAATCATAAAATTACCGAAAATATTCCAAATACTATTTTAAGATTTACTAATTTTATTGAAGTAAATTCAATGTGTTTTAGTAAATATTCTATTCAAAAATGTATGGAAATTTATAATGATAATCTTGTTGGTTGGGGTATTGATTGGCTATTTATATGGTATTTAGGAAAAGATGAACAAAATAAATATGCTATAATAGATGATATACAATGTATAAATCCTAAGATTAGAGAAGGTTGTAATATAAAAGAAATTGATAAATTACAACATTATCGTGATAGATTTTTAAATTGGAAACGATTGGCTATAAAACTTAAAATTGAAGAATGGGGACAATTCGAACATTCACGTATCAATATTCATTTAATTAATTGTATCCATGATAATTCTTATTAATTTGTAATTTTTTATTTATTTCTATAATTTCATCTGCAAAATATTTATTACTTCCTTCATATGGATTTACTGTTAATTCATGACATAATTTACAATTACAACTATCATCGCATGGTTCAGGTTCATCATCACTATCTTCATTTAATAATTTTCCTCCACTATTTAATATACTCATTTCATTTTGAACTATTGAATCTACTATTTTATTTATATCATTTTGGTCTAATAATCTACCTGTCGCATTATATAACATATAGTTGTTATTTTTGGTCACATTTCTAATACGATTAATATTATTATGTGTTGTTATTCCATTATTATTTTGCAATTTTACTTGTGTATTTGTCGGATTATTACTTGTAATAGTAGTTGTTTTCACATAATTTTCTGGATTAAATGTTGTCTTTGTTGTTATACCATCCGGACTATTAAATATTGTTGAATTTGGCATATTATTTTGTTGTGGCTTTGTCGATGTTATATTATTAGTTGTAATTGGTATATTATTTTGTTGCGGTTTTATATTTGAATTAGTAATAGTAGGATTGGCATTTGATTTTATTTCCATTCTAATCGGTTTTTCCGGTTTAGGTATATATGTTTCATTTAATATTTGTTTAAAACATTCTTCACGCGAAATATCCGCTATTTTAGCTTCACATAAAACTGCCCTTGATATATGTGCTTTAATACCCGCTTTAGAATTTGATATTAAACCACATCGAATACATGTGAATGATTTTTTATTTTCATTCGGCTTTATTTCGGTTGTAGTATTATTAACTTCTTGAATTGTTGTATCACTCATTATTAAATAAAATATTGATATTAAGTAATATTTGCAATAATTTTATATAAAAATAAAAATATATTTAAATTATCTTATTTAATATACTTTCAAATGTAATATTTTTATTGTAATCATCATACATTCGCATTAATACATCAAATAATTTTATTTGAATATTTGGATAATGGTCTTTTATATTATTATATATAATCTTTGATGTATTCTCTAAATCTATTCTTTTTTTACTCCAATAAATTGCCCATGATTTTTTATTCTCATATATAGATTCATCTATTGGAAAATTTAAATTATACCATTCTAATAACGAATCTTTTAAACATAATTCCAATGAAGGTTTTTCACGAAATTTAGCTAATCGATTTCTAAGTAATCTAAATTTATCATCTTCGGATATTAATTGAGCTGCTTCTTGATTTCGTTTGCTATTTGGTTTATGTGCTATGTAATAAAATTCATATTTTAATTTTACTGGATACCATTTATTATTTTTATCATCTAATATATGAACTACATAACCTTCCGGTTCAATTTCATTATCACCTTCTAATAATTTGTCATAATTATTATTCACAAATTCAAATATTTCAGACCAATTATTAAATTTATACATTGGTGTATTTACTGGTAATGAATAATCTGAGTTTATATCAGGTAATAAGAATTGTTTATTTAAATTCGTAAAAATAGTATAACCTAAAAATGGACAAAATGCTTTACCATAATAAACTGTTAATTCAGATGTAGGTATTTCATCTATTGCTTCAAAGTGAAGTGTAATTTGTTCATCAATTATATTATGATATTGTAAATATTCTATTATACATTTTTCAAAATTATCTAATGAACCATAACTACCTATAATTGAATTTATAATACGTATTCTAACCGGATTAGATTTTGAACTTGCAAAACGACCTTTAGAACCAAAGAATAATATACCGTTTTTATTAATCATAATTAAATTATCATCATTGTTTTTAAAATAGTTTGAATTATTCATTATATTGTATAATTTTGAATTAATTGGTATGAATGTTAGATTAAATAATGAACCATCATGTTTATATGTTAAAATATATTTTGCATCTAACTTCGATATATATTGATACCAATTTTTACGATTTGGCATCGCCTTATCTAAAATATCATAAATATATGGGAAAACTCCTGGGTCTTTTTCAATCGAACAATAATCAGGAAATACAGGTAAAGAACCACGTAATAAATTCCATTCATTAGTTTCTTTATTTAATAATAATATTTCACCTCTATAATCACGTGATGGTCCTGTAAATATTTGCATACCATCTTTATATGACAAATTTAAAATTTTAATTTGTTCATCTTCATACTCAATATGTTGTTCTATTAATCCACTTGGAAATAATGAAATAACATTTTCAATATCTTTATATTCATTAATTAAATCAATTATAGTTCTTTGTTCTGGTAAAGTAGGAATTATATTTACAGATAATAATCTATTAATAATCCTTGGTATATTTTCAATATAGCCAGTTCCTATTTCAATATTTGAATTATTAAAAATTCCTAATTCAAAATTAACATTTGGATAAAATACATCATTATTCGGTAAAATACTATATTCACCTGTTTTAGATTCAACATTTATTTCAAATTGATTTATTGGAAATAAATATGCCCCAATCTTAAATGAATTTATATAGTTTAGCCTAGCTTCTTCTGATAAATTATTTATTGTAGATGTCCATGCATTATTATATAATGGTTGAACTGAATCAATTATTATAATTTGATTACTTGTATCTTCTAAATTATCATTTAATTTTGTTATCCATAAATTTTGAACTTTTTTAGATTCATCTTTATTTTTAACATAATTATATATATCTGTATATTTAGTATCTTCATTTAATTTATATCCTAATTCACATGCAATTTCATAATAACAGGTATCACGTTCCACATGTGCTATTTTATATTTTGTTGATAATTCATCATTTATATATTTCGCAGTAGTTGATTTACCTGAACCAGATAATCCATAATTAATTACAATTATTTTTTCATTTGTAATATGTCTTTTATTAAAAACAGATACAATCATATCCGTAATATTATTATTTTTAACATATCCGACTAATTCATCACGTAATTGTATTGAATGATTAATAGTGTTTTCATAACTAATAACTTCATTACTTTTTCTCGATAAATTATCTGCTGCAAATAACATACAAATCATATTGATACTTAATTCAAAATTTACTAAGTTTGGAATTGTTGTAATTAACAAATCTTTAAATTGATTGATTGTATTAAATTTTGCTTGATGGGCACAACAACACATATGGTTATCTATAGACCATAATAATGATTCTATATAATTTGAAGGAATTGTGTCTTTAAATAACATATTAACTAGTCTTGAACCTAATTGTGCATGACCAGTAAATATACATTTACGTTTTTTATTATCAACGAATTTTTTTGCAAATGGCTTTCCAATATCATGTAAAAATCCTACCCAAAATGCTATATCTGGACTAATACCAAATAAGTTTGAAATAGATTCACATTTTTTACCACATTCAAACAAATGTTCTAATAATGGTTCTTTATGAAATTTCGTAGATAAATGATTATCATTTAAATTCAATATTTCATTTTTAATTTTTTCTGGAAAATTACAATATGCAAGAACTTCTTGATACGAATTAAAATTCATTTTTAATTGATTTTATAATATTAATTAAATTAATATAAAATTATCAATTTTTATTTAAATATTCTGCTTATTTATTAAGTAATAATGAATTTATTTAATTATATTTTTAAATGCTATAATTTTATTAAAACTATTTCAAATTTATATTATAATTATACTGCTTATACAGGCTTATTTTTAACTTCATCAGTTTCTTCTATATATGGATTATTACACATCTATAAATTTGGAATATATTCTGAAATGAATATACGAATTAATAATTTAATCGAAGTCAGTGGTCATCCACTTAAAGTTATTTTTTATAGTTCTTTAATAGGATATTCAATTACTCCTATTTTAGCACCATATATTATAAAAGCATTATTAAAATTATATTTATTTAATCCACAAAAACTAGCAATCGAATTATATAATAATCGTAAATCAATTATTAATTTTTCAAATGAAAAATTTATATCTGAAAATTGTGTTATTTGTTTCGATAATATTAATAATACAGATGATTCACTTAGTTGTGGTCATGTTGTTCATCGAGACTGTTTTTTAAAATCAAATAAATTAACTTGTCCAATTTGTCTTCAAGATGTGTATATGTCAATTAATGAATTAACCGAATATATTAAAAGAAATAAATTAAAATTTATTAAATAAAAAAATTTGATATTATTTATTTATTTAACTATATTAATATTAATCAACGAATGTATTGGTATAATACAGAAGTCGCAACACAATCTGCTTATTCAAACATTCAATATACTGCTATCTTATATAATAAATCTTTGCATGAATGGAGTGATTATATTCATTTAAAGATTTCTTCTAAATCTGGATGGGATTATGTAAAATTAAATCCGGGAACATTTGGGTTTGATTCTAATATTGAAACTATTATGGCTATATTTATGTATCTTCAAACTACAGCAAAACCTACAATTGATGGTGCTGCTGAAGCATGTCATGATGCTTGGTCTTCTAATTATTGGTATTGGGTTAATAATAAACCCTTTAAATATAATAAAGCATATAGACCTTCACGTAAACCATTAGGAGATTACAGACGAACCGAATTGTCTCACACTGATTTTAGATATTTACCACAAATTGAAAAAGATAAAATACGCTATTTTGTTAAACAAATATATGATGAAATTGATAGAATTTAAACTAAATTTATTATATGTTTTTATTTTTATATTAGCCATTTATAAAATTTATTCCTTTTTTATAATAAAAATTTGATTTTTTATTTTTTTTATTAAAAAATTATTAACTCAATATTTAAAATGTTTTTTAAATCAACTATTTCAGCGACTTGCACTGCTCAACATTCTATTAATTATATGGATATTGTTTTTGGCAAGACCTATTATGAATGGGCTACACTTATTGCACATCGTATTTCTGAATTAAATAATGATAAAAAAAGAAAACTTAAATTTGGCTCTTATAATTTAGATAAATTTGTATTACAAGTTTATAATACTATTCAATATCTATTAAGTCTTTCGACCATAGAAATTAATCCTATATCCGCAGCATTATATGCTAAAATGGCTTGGGAAACGAATTATGTATATTGGCGTGATGTTAAACCATATTTAACAAAAATGGGATATTTAAGTCCTAAACATGATATTTATTCAATTAAACGTGAAGCACGTTTAGAAAGTATGCATACAAATAAATATGATTTAATACCTATAAAAATTATTCTTGAAAATTTAGGTCCATTAGATGGTTATGGCATTTTAGATACTATTAAAAATGATTATAATGTTTTAGAAGAAATATATTAATCATATTTTTATTTTTGTATATTCTTTCTTATATAAATCATCATCTATTAAATTGTATTTGTTTAATATTATTAAATATTCCATAAATGCTTCGTCGATTGTAATACGTTTTAATGGGTCTCCATTTAACATTTTGATTATTAAATTTATTAAATCTAATTCAAAATTTCCACTATTATCAATATACTTATTTATAATATAATTAAGTTTATTATTGAATATCTCAAATAAACATACTCCCAAACTAAATACATCTATTTGATTTAATGTTATTTTATATAATTCATTTATTGATAAATTGCTTTTATTTATAAAATTAAAATAAAAAACTGTTGTATTGTTTATATATTCTATTAATTTTATTGGTAAGTTATGATTATATGTTTTATAAATATGACTATAAATAAAATTTGTATTCATAAATTGGGTTTTATTTATTAGAAATATTATAAAATCTGGAGACCAATATCTATAATACGGTTCATTAAATGACATATATTTTATATTGGTTTCTTTTGTTGCTAACCCAAAATCTATAATTTTTAAATTTAAATCCTTATCTACAATTATATTATCTGGTTTTATGTCCATATGAAATATTTTATTGTTTTTTAATAATATTAATCCTTTGAATAAATTTATTATATTTTTTAATATTTCTTCAATCTGTTTTAAATTAAATTTATTAATATTATTTATTGTATTATCTAATGTTTCTCCACCATAAGATTCTATAATATGAATAAAATCTCTATTCAAATTTTGAGCATTATGATTTTCAAATTTTTTACAATCTAACAAATAATTATCATTTTCTTTATCAATTTCAATAACTTCATCTGCTTCAATTGGAATTATAAAATATTTATTATTTTTATCAATTTTATGAATACCTAAATCTTTAACTAATTCTACTTCATTTTCAAAATCATTTTTAGGTAATAATTTACTTATTAAATTACTATCTCTTTTATTATAATTCTCACTTATTAAATTTGGATTATAAATACAACTATTACCTGAAAATATCAATTTACCTCCTTTTTTATTTTTTAATTGTTTTTTCATTTATTATATAAAAATAATTTTTAATTATTCTATTAATATTAATAGAATGACTAATTTAGCTAATTTAGGACTAATGTTTATAGGTGGATATTTATCAAATATTGCTTATAAGACTTTAACTAAGAAAGAAACTACGATTTCAATTCATTCTAAAATAAATAATTTTAATAGTATTTATTCATTTGGAAATATATCTAAATATGCATTATATGATAAAAATAAAAATTTATTTACAATTCCATATTATTATATAAATAAACCTGTATATCCGGCTAAATTATGGAGTGAATTATTATCGGGTAATACATATAATATAACTTATTATGGATTTAATATTCCAAAATTAGGAATTTATCCTCGTATAATAAAAATAAATAATTATGAAATAAACTATGATTATATTGATAATACTCTATTTATTTCAAATTATGTTAATTATAATATTAAATAAATTATAAAAAATAAAACTTATTTATAATTTAATTATTTAGAACCATAATATTGGTCAAAAACTTTACGATATTGTTTAGGAGATTTTTTAGATATTTTCTTTAATGATTTAGGTGATATAGAAATACGGTTTTTATTTGATTTTGAAGAACGTCTTAAAACATATTTACGATATGCACCACCAGTAAATGTTGTAGGCATAGTGCCAGTTGATTCTAGTGTTTTAAAATCTTTTGTATATATTTCTTTGATATACTGTTTATTTTCTATATCTTTTGTTTCTAATGTTATTTTTAAAATATAATTAGAATCTTCTATCAAACCTGTAATTTCTTTTTCATACTTATTATATGATGATTGTATTGATGCTGATAATGATGATGATGATGAACTAAAATCTTTAAATTTTACATCTTTATCTGCTATTATTCTGACTGGGTTTGCGTCTGCAGTCGATAATTTAATTTTAAATTTAGTATTATTAAAATCTAAATTATAATTTATAAATGAATTTGGATCAATTTCAATAATAATTTTTGTATCATGAATTTGTGTTTTAAAATCTATATTTGGTAATTCTAATACAGTAAATAATTCGAGTGGTGTTGATTCATCACTTTCTACAATTGGTGATACAGTATCATCCAATATTGATTTAGCTTTTATTTGATATTTAGAATTTGAATCTAAATTATTAAATGATTGTTCATCTGTAATTTTATCACCAATATTAAATTCTTTTTTAATTGGAGTGTTAGTAGCATCTTTAACTGGCTCATAAGTATTATTAACATCTTTATAAAGTTCTATAACAAATTTCTTTATAAATTTATTTTTATCAATAGTAATATTTGGTTTTGAAAATTTAAAATAAATTGTATCTTCGGTATTATTGGTTGAACCAGCTTCAAGTGTAGGAGGGTCAGGTTTAAATTCTGGAATATTAATTTCGGTCTCATAATCTGATAATTGGGGTAGAGATGATAATGACGATGATGCTGCTGAAATATTTACGGATACATTATCAATTTCGTTTTTAGCTGTTAATATTACTTTATATTTTTTATCACCATTTGGTATTTTTTCAATAGTGAACGTATTATTTGTTGGTTCTAATTCAATATCTGTATCGTGTTTTATTTCATAATCTATTCCTAATTTAGTATATGAACCTAATACAGTAGTATTATTTGATGTATTACTATCTGTATTATCAACAATCTTAATAATATAATTTTTAATTGGTATATGAACTACTGTATCTGCTTTATTCCAATTTATTTTAATTTTATTATAATCTAAAAATTCAGGTTTAATATTTGGATTAAAATTAGGATGTTCCTTAATTTTATTTTCATCTTTTGCTACATTAGTTTTTACATAAATACGTTCTAGGGCAGTTTGAGTGCCATATGATGTTGTTCCAATAATTGTAATATTATAATTTCTATCTTCTGATAATTTATAAAATGTATATTCATTTTGATTAGTAGTATTATATTTGTTATAATGATAATTATCGGAATTACCAGGAACTGTAATTGTTTCAGGATTATTATTTGTATTATCTGATATAGTAAGAGTATAACTATTAATTTTAGATACTCTATCTTTTTCTTTAGGAGTATCCCATGCTACAGTAATAGCATCTGAATATTTAGAAATTTCTGGTTTATGCAGGTCTGGACTATTAATAAATGTATCATCGGATATATTTACTCTAAAATTAGTAATTGGATTCGGCTTAAGTTCTCCAGAAGATAATCTATTTTCTAAACCTTTTAATTTATTTATAAATTCTATATTATCACTATCACCGAATTTATTAGCTAATATAGCATATAATATTATTTTTGTTAATAATTCCTTGATTGGTTCAATATATGATTGTTGAATAGTTTGTGTATTAAGCTTATCCATTATTTTTTTCCTTTGACCTTCAAATACTGTAAGCCATTTACAAGTTTTATTTATATATTTAGAATCATACTCAAATTTGAAATTTGTGTCATTATAATTAATAACATTATTAATTATGCTTATTATAGTTTTATTATGTTCATCTTTTTTAAATTCTGTATTTTTAAAATAAGGTAAATCATAATTATTATTTATTTCGGAATCAATTGATGTATATCTTTTATTTTTATTAGACATAGCATTATCTTTATATTCATCATCTAAAAATTTAAATTTATTTTTATTGATTGACTTATTAAAATAATCATTAAATATTGTATTAGATAATATTTTATCAGCCAATGAATCAAAATTTTCAGTAGTTGATCCAATTTTAATTTCATCATTAACATTATCTAACTTAAATAAGAAAATATTTAAAAAATTGGTATCTAAAATAAAATTTATTAATTGTTTTTTTTTCATTTCTATTTTTTCTAATGCTGACTCATATGTTGATAATGTTGCACATACATCGTCTTTAAACCCACTGTTTATATATTGTCTATATTCACCCAGTAATTCTTTAAATTTTTCTAATTTATAGTTTGCTATTTTTGATGGGTCAGTAGAACATTTTGTAATATAATTTTCTAATAATTTATCCTGTGTTCTTTTTAATGAAAATTCAACATTATTAATAAAATGACTAAATATTAATTCAAGTGCTACAATACCTAAATCAATCGATTCAAGACTTCCAATTATTTCATTGAGTTGTATAATTGTTAAATTTTTAAGTGTATTTTTAATTTCATTTTTATTAAATAATTCAGTATCAATTAGGTTGTTATTATCTAAATTTAATAAAATAATATTATTTTTTAATATACTTCTAATTTCTGAAATATCCTCAGGATTTAAATATAGTTCTTTTTTATCTTTCATAATTTTATCAACCTCATCCTTTAATAATTCTAATATTTTATTATATTTATTAATAAAGAATTTAGATATTTTTATCCAATTAATATTGTTATTCAATAATTCAGATTTATTAATAATAAATTTATCACATTCATTAGTGCTTTTTCCATCACTACCTGCTTCTTCTTTTTTTAATTCAGAAAGTTGTGTTTCAATATCTTTATATATATTTGATTCGTTTTTTGAAAAATCGGTTCTGTTAATTAAATTATTAATATCAGTATTATCTATATCTTTATTATTTAAAATATTTTGCATACTAGTATTTGGAATACTTGCTGTAGTTGAATTTTTTATTATGCTAGATTCATTAGATAAAACATCAGGTATTAATTCACTATCTATTAAATTACTATATCCTGTAATCCATTTCTCATCATATGTGCTGATTAAATCACTCTTCGACTTTCTTAAATATGGTTCCCATGTATAACAATTTTCTTTATCTTTTATATCAAATGGTCTAACTAAAATATCTTTTATCTCATTATACTTACTAGTTTTAGTATCAGTATCAGTAGTTGAACCATCTTTTATTAATGATGTTGAAAGTAATTCTTTTAATTCTTTAGAAGCATTTTCAAATAAGTTTGTTTCATAATTTATTTTAAATGAACTTGGTATAGTATTATCATAATATGCTCTATAAAATTGTTTTACTCCTCTTTCACGGGGTCTGCATCTATTATAAAATATATTATTTAATCTATTATTAATAGCAAGTTTATATAATGTAATAAAATCTTTTAACAAATTTATATAATCAGTATAAAATTTAACTATATTTTCGCAAATATTATCACGTAATTTATAGCCATTTTCATATGTATTCCATTTTTTATCATTTGCGAATGGATTAACGCTTGATGTTTTTGATTTAATATAATTTATAGGATGATAATGTGTATTAACATCGATATTTAAACCAATTATAAATTTATTATCTTTAATAAAATCTGTATATTTAGTTAAAGAACCATTAGTAACTGGTATATTATTAATTTTTTCAATAAATTTATTTAAAAATGAGGATTTTCTAGAAATAACTAAATTATCACTACAATTCGATTTATTTGATTTATACCAATTATCATTATAAAATGGATTTTTTTTAATAATATTATTTTTTAGTTCTTTTAAATTATTTAATATATCATAATCTGAATCTGATATACTCATTGATATTTTTATAATATTTAAATATATTATTTTATAAATTTAAATATTAAATTATGGTTCTCCATACAATATTTTATTTCATAATAGGTTTTTTATATTTAATAAATTCTGTTTTAGTTTTTATATCCATATTCGATTTTTCTCTTTTATCTATTATTTGATATGAACCTTCGCATGTTCTATATAAGTCATCTATATATTCTCTTTCAACTTTTGAATTAATAAATTTAGTATCATTTAATAATTCTAGATATAAATCTTCTGCTTTAAGAATACCAATTTGGAATGTGTTAAAATAATTTGTAAAATTTTCTTGATTAAATGTTTGTTTAGATTCTTTCGATTCAAAAAAACCTTCAACAATTTCTGATAATGATTTATTATCTCTACCTAATAAAAGTATTTTATCAAATAATGTTTCTTTATACTTTTTATCTAATTCATCATTTTCATAAAAATTTTCAAATGGATTATTATCATCAGAATAATCAACAAGTTCTTTAAACAAACCATATAATTCTTTTAAAATGTTTTGTTGTATTTTAGATAAAAATTCAATTTTTATTTGATAAACTTTATTTAAATTAATATTTTCTAATATATTTTTGTCAATAGGATTTTTACAGTTTTGAAATTTACTTTCGTTTAATAATTTATCATAATCTACAAATGAATAATTTTTTTGTTGAGAAGTTTTTGAGGAATAATATATATTTGGCATAATATTATTATCTACTAATTCATCATAATCTTTAAAAAACTTATGATTTGGATAAGTATCACATAAATTTTTACCTAAAGTATCTTGTGCAACGGTAATTTCTTTTGTAAGATATTCTCTTTTATTAATATTTTTTTCATTGACCAAATCTTTAAATTTCTTAGATAATTCAAATATTCTATTTTTATTATCAACATTAAATTTCCAATCATCAATTTGAAATAAAGAAGATGATGTATTATTAGTAAAATATGCATTTTCATCTGGAATATCTTTTGGAACTACACCTGCTTTTTTTATTTTTTTATAAGGAGAACATCTCTTTTTAATATTTTTGTGTATTTTTTTATTATAAACAACTTTATATAATATATATATATCAGTTACAAGTGATTTAAACAATGCACCCATTTTTACATCATTAAAATATTTATTTAGTTCAGTTTTTAACCCATTAATTAGACTTTCTTGTTTAGCACTAAAATTAGATGATATAGTTGATGCAGTAGTTGAAGCTGAGGATGATGCATTAGTAGAATCTAAATTTGAAATTGATTCAGTTTTGTCATTAATTCTAAAACCTACATTATAAGTATTTTTATAATTATTACCTTCATTTTCTACATTTGTTTTATCTTCGTCTGTCATTTTGGTTTTATCTATAATACCTAAATTATTTTTAGCAATTGTATCAATTGTTGATTCAGTAATACCTTCTAATAAATTAGTTGTTCTAGTAATAATAATATTATTAATATATTTAGTTCGATTATTATCAAGTTCAGTAATAAATTCTTCCATTTGAATTAGTGCATCATCATAATCAATATTTTTTTCTAATTTTCTAGACACAGTTTGACCCATATTTATTATATTAAAATATTAAAAAATTATTATTTATCCTTTTATAAAAATAAAATTTCTAGTATGTATAAAAAAAATTTGATTAGTTTTGATTCTATATCTATTTATGTTGGTAATATAATTTACCGAAGAGCAACCCATTATATGAAAAGTTTAGTCCAGTTATAGATATGACTTTATTAGTCGATAAATAACAATCTATTCAAAAACTTATAGTGCTTCACCTCAACGATATCTTATTGCCTGTATATAAAAAATATATAACTTTATTATATATATTATATGTTAATTCATATATTATCTATAATAATATATTAAATAATCAACGAAAAAATTATGATAATAATTTCATTTGTATAGATGTTATACTACGAATCTAAATTTTATAAAGTAATGATTAATCATTAAATAATAAATAATGTTATATTTGTAAATAACAATCTTATAATGATAATTTATATGATGATTGGATAATAAAAACAATAATACATCTACAATTCTTATTGTTATTTGTTAATTGTATAATAAATATCCCACGATTATCTTATACATTCTTATGTATAAATTAATATATAGCTAGTTATATATCAGCTATTTTAAGGAAACTTAAAATCTTTTATATCAGGCATATGATTTATTAATATATATGTTTAATTACATATATTATTAAGATTTTAATCAATTTATATTGATTATTATCAATTTCAAAAAATAATAGTATTTGAATTATGATACTTAATTACCAAGTAAATATTGATTTTATAGATATTAACTTTTTATGTATATATCTATCTTCAGCTATTATTTTTTTTATTTTAAATATGAATATAATATATAAATGTCTTATCATTCATCTATATATTATGATAATTATACATATACTAATTTATCTAATAATGTTTATAATTCAGAATTAACTAATATTAATCTATATACTAAATCTATTGTTGGTTATAAATTAGGTTATTTAGATACTATACCCGTAATTATTACTTTATATATACCATTAAATGCAAATACGAATATTAATCGAAATAATATAGTAGATATTAGTTATGCTTTATTCGAAACAAATATTACAGTTCCAATCCAAATAGTCGATTTAAGTAGTAATTTAAATTATGAAAAATGCAAAAGTCAGAATATGGATATTAAGGTTGGTAAAATAATTGAAAATGAAAAAATAAACTTTTTTTTAAGTAAAGAATATTTATTATACCAATTTAATAAAAGAAATATTTTAAATTATACAGGAGCTTATAATATTTATAATGACAATGGTAGTCTAAAATGCATAGAAAATTATATAAATGGATTAAAATCAGGAATACACATATATAAATATGATAATAACACTATTGAAAAGAAATGTAATTATATAAATGGTAATTTAGAAGGCGAATATATCGAATATTATCAAAATGGTAATATTAAATTAAAATCTACATATAAAGATGCTAAATTAAATGGAGAATATATCGAAAATTATGAAAATGGACAAAGATTAGTTAGATGTATATTTAAGAACGGCGTAATCGATGGTGAATATAAAGAATGGCATAATAATGGTCAGATATTCAAAGAATCATTATATAATAATGGTAAAAAAGATGGTATATTTAGACAATGGTATTATAATGGTTCTATTGAAGTATCTACAAATTTTCAAAATAATAAATTACATGGTATTTATCGTAAATTTTATATGAATAATCAGTTGGAAATAGAAACAAATTTTATTAATGGAGTATGTAATGGAAATACAACTACTTGGTATGAAAACAGTTTATTTAAAACAAATTGTAAATATGTCAATGATATACATCCAAATGACTGTAGAACAATATAAACGTATAAAATTTGATAATATTCAATAAAATGTATAATAAATTAAAAATGAAAATAAATATAATTAATCATTTTAAATCTGAAAATAATAAAGAAAATTATACATTATTCATAGACTTATTATATCGTATATATGAAACTCATAAAAAAGATTGGATTATACTTCATAACCCAATAATTATTATGAAATGTCGTGAATTATTACTGGATATGAATTGTTATCCAAATAAATATTATATTGGGCTATTAGAATTTATAGTAAATAATTATATGAGAATGAATGAAGAAACGATTAAATTTATAAAGTCTATGTTAATGGTATTTGAAGAGAATGCAATTACGGGTATAGTTAATATAAGTAATAAAAGAACGATACATAAATTAAAAGAAAATAAAATATCAAATACACATGTAATAAACTTTATTAAAATTTGATATAAATTATTTTATTTTTAGAAATATAAAACATAAAATGAATATTTTATTTAATGAATTAAATAATATTTTAAATGATTTTACAAAATTTACAGGTAATTATACTGACCTGGATAGATTAAATTGGCTTAATAAAAATTCATTAATAATAAGTAAAATATTAATCGATAAAAATAGATTAAATAAATATCGTTTTAATAAAATTGATATTGATTTAATAAATGATATTTATATTTCATTATTAACATTATGTCTAGATTTTAAAGAAACGAATGAATTTGAAAAATTATTTACTGCAAATATGATAATACCCAACTTTATTAAAATCTTTCGTGATACAATACCTGAACAAATATATCATTTAGATTTAGAATATAATAAAATTATAAATTTTAGTAATTTAAATAATTCAATTTTATTAAATTATGGATTATTATATAATAATTATAATAATGATTTGAATTTATTTCTGAATAAAAAAAGAAATATTCAAAATTCATCAAAAATATATGAAATACCAGATGAATGTTGTATTTGCACACATAAAGTAAAATGTTTTGATAGACAATCATGTGGACATTATGTTCATAAACATTGTATTATTGCAAATGCAAAGACCGAATGTCCTATTTGTAGAAATGAAATTGCATTAACGCGTGATGAATTAATGCAAATTTATTATAATAATCAAAAATAACATATTTTTATTTTAAAATGGGCGTGGTTGCGGATAACCAATCTGTGGTTGCATTGGACCAAATTGTGGTTGAGGTGGTAAATATGGAGACATTGGTTGATTTGTAATAAAAGGCGTTGGATATTGCATTTGTGGATTTGGTGGTAAATATCCTGGTTGTATATTAATAGGATTTTGAAATATGTTAGGAGAACGAATAGGTGCTAATGTATTTATTTGAGTTGTATTTAAAAGAGGATTATTTAATTGACCGGTTAAAGGTGTTGGTAATTGTCCTTGTAATTGACCTGGTAATTGTCCAAATAAATTATTTTGATTTTGAACAATTGATGCATTAGTTGATTCTTCTAATGTGCGTCTTTTTAATTCGGTTGATTCATATTCTTGTAAAGATTTACGTGTTTCAATACGAGTAAATATTAGACTTAAATATTTTTTCTCAATATTGATAATGTCTACAGTCATTACTTTTAATAATTCATCTGTTAATTTTTGCATATCTAAATCTGTTATATCTATTTCAGTATATTTATAGCCTGAACCAGATGCATCCGTTGCAGCAATATTTTCAATTTTAACAAGACGTAATAAAAATGATTCTAAATTTTTATGAATTAAGATTAAATCATTAATAAGTTCATCATAAATTTGAAACCATTTGGTATTAACTTGTTGCCCTTTAAAATCAGTTAATCCTCTTACCGGAATACGACCCTTATCTTCTAATATATCCGCAGTTGCCCAAAATCCATTATTACGAATACAATCCTCTGGATTATCTAATTCAGAAATAAAATAATTTTCACTACCTTTTATATCGGGAACACTTTTTAAAATTTCTGTTCTAGAACCTCTTTTTAAAATATTTTCAGCATATACAGTTGGTATATTATATGGTTTTCTATTTTGACCACGTTTCCATGCAGATGATTCAGTAATGGTTATATCAGATGAAACAGTTCGTTTATCATCTTCAGTTAAACAAAATTGTCTTTCTTTTAAAAAGAATAATTTGGTATTAATAATATCTTCTATAGTTCCTATAGTTACTGCCAATTCTAATTTTTTTAAATAATATTTTTTAAAATGAGAGCAAACGGAATCTAATTTTTGTTGGTCAACATATTCATAACCAATAATTAAGTTTAATCCATTTGAACGAAGACCAATTAAATCGTTTTTAGAAACAGCATTTAATATTCTATCTTCTAAAATCATATGAATGTTTTTACAACTATTTTTATCATGAAATAATTTCTCAGTTTTTGTTTCCATTAATGTCTTTATAAACCCATTAACATGATTCATTAATACCGAATTAGGTGCATACTTAACTTGTTGTTTAGACATTTTTTTACTTGTAGAATTACCCATTATTAGACTATTTTTACTTATAATAAATTAATATTTTTATTTATTTTAAAAATTTGATTATTTTTAATTTATTTACTTATTTTGTAAAAAAATGAAACTTAGATCTGGTAAATTAACTATTAATGATACTAATAATAATAATAAAAAATTATCTAAACCTATTTCAAAATCCATAGTAATTAAAAATACTATTATAATTAAATTTAAAAATAATAAAAATCCTAATAGTTTAGTTTCTTTAAATTATAACTCAGATTCTGAAAATGATTTAAATTATTCTCATAGTGAGTCTGAATGTAATGATACTGATAATCAAAGTAGTTCGAATGAAGATATTTTGTCAAACTCATCCGATAATAAAGATGAAAATTATGTTTTATCTGATTCAAACAAAAGTGATACATCAGATGATGATTCACAATGGGATTCAAATGCATCTGATGATGACGAACGAGAACGTCTAGAACAAATTGAAAAATATAAAGAATATAATAGACAACGTAGAAATAATTTACAAGTAAATATTGAAATAGATAATCAACAACAAAATATAATAACTTGTGAAGGTTGTCTATATGATATGCCTGGACAAATGGCACATATGGAATATGGTGGATGTTTATATCAGGATTATTTAGATTTATTAGAATAAGTATTTTTTTATTATTTACATCGTATTCATCAGTAATAATTAGCGGTATTTAGGTGAAGAATTTAATAACAATACATATCAGACATTATCTATACGTAGTATTATTTTATGTATGTAAATGTCGATAAATTAATAATATCACTATTTACCGCCTATTCATCAGTAATTAATATAGATTACTTACATAAATAAAAATTATAAGAAACTAAAAATTTGATAATAATTGTAATTATAAAATTTTAAATTAAATCATTATAACAAAAAGATGTCGTATATAATTGATATCGATAGATGTGAATCTCCTCAAATTGAAATAGAAATTAATTCATGTTTTAAATGTAGTGTATGTTTTATACCTACATTATATGGAATAAATTGTAATAATATTACGAAACCATATTGTTTAAATTGTTTTCCACCTACAAATACTGATAAAAATATATATTTAGTTATTTGTCGAGATGGTGAAACATTTGATTTTGCTACTTATCCTGAAAAACAGTTAGCAATTGAGAAATATTATAATAAAAAGCATACTTAATATATTTTTATTACAATATTTTTATTCTAGAAAAATACAATATGTTTATTTTTTTATTCAAAAGGTGCATAACTTAATGAACTACCATAATAATTAGTAAATTTTTCAATTTTAGAATTTGAATCTGAATTAACTGGTGCTGGTGCTGGAACAGATTTAGATGATGTTGCAGATGGAACTGTAGAATCAGTTGTAGCGGTTTGTCCTGTTGGTTTAGATTCTATAGTTGTTGTAGATTGTGTAGGTGTTGATTCGGTTTTAGAATTTACAGTAGTTGTATCTTTTGATACATCTGCAGACGGTGTAGTAGTAGTAGTTGATGATGGTTCTGAAAAAACTCTATCATTAAAACATTTAGTATTAACCAATTTATCTTGTTCTTCATTACCTAAAATTGACCATTCGAATGAAAAGAAGTATAAACCAATGGTTAAAATAGCTAATAAATATTTACCAACTGAACGAATGAAACTAATTCCAGCACCACCGGTTTGAACAGAACTTGTAGGTGTAGATGAAGACATAACTGAAGAAACACCAGAAACTAAATTTTCACCAATATCCATAAAAAAATCTAAAATGAATAAAGATACAGTTAAAACAGCTAAAATTTTAACTATATTCATAATAGTAGGATTATTTCTGCGTATTTTAATTTGACTAATCTTTTTAGTTTTATTATCAATTAAAACTTCATATGAATTATTTTCGTATGCAACTCTCATTATATTCTATATAATAAAATAATAAAAAAATATTATAAATTCTTTATAAATTGAGAATTATTATGAATCATAAAAATATCATGACTATACAATAATAATTTGTAATTTTTATTTAATAAATATTCAATAATTTCTTTACTATTATCTGGATAATTATTTTCAAATTCAATTACATCAATAAATACTTTGTCAAAATTAATAGATTTTATAACTTCAAATTCGGCACCTTCAACATCAATAGATAAATAATGTATGTGTTCAATATTATGATTATTACAAATAGTTTCCATTTTATTAGTAATAACATTTATAGTATCTGTTTTAGAACCAAACTGAAGATTTTCATTATTTAAACGATTAAAATGTCTTTGGTCATAAGTATCTTTTAAACCTGATAACATTTCAGTATAACCAGTATTATATATAAATTCAGCATTACCATCATTATTTGAAATAGCAATATTTAAATTAATACAATTTGGACGATTAATAACTAATCTATCATAAATATTTTTCATTGGTTCAATATTTACACCAGTCCAATTATTATATTTTTCAAAATATAATGTATTATTTATATTTAAACCATCATGAGCACCAACATCAAAAAAGAAACCATTTTTAAATCCTTTAAACACGTTTTCTTCTAAAAATTTATCTTGTAAATATTGTGAATTAAACATTATATATAATAAAATAAATAAATAAACTTTAAATAAAAAAAAATGATTGAATTAGATTTAATTTATCTTATTACTGTCAAATTTCAAATGTATATGTGTCTAAGATTAAATTAATAATCTAGTATATTTTGAACAAAGCTTATTTATGAGTTTCTTTATTAAGATTGCTATAATATGAGTTTATAATTTCTTGTAATTTAATTTCATTCATTCCTTGCATATTTTTTATATTTGTTAAGTCAATCGGATTATTATCAATTTTATTAACTTCCATTTTATGTAATATATATTCATGTATTAAATATATAGTAGAAGATAACGCACTTACTACTGATAACACCAGCATAGCATAAAATTCATGTGATTTATTAACAATATATAATATCGTTTGACATGATGGACTACCTATTTTTAATACTGTATCAAAATAACCGAAAAAGGACACCGCTGCACAATGCTTTGAGTAAATATGGGACGCGACACCGTGGATTATAATAATCAAAATTGAAAATGCATATGAATATAAAGCAATTTTTGCTTTGTTCATCTAATTCTGAAGTTAATATGAAATATTTAAAAATATAATCAAATTTATTTAAATTTATATATAAAAATATATTACAATAATATAGGTTATAAACTAGATAAAAAACATTAAAAATTATTATATAAATCATAAATTTATATAATTAAATAAAGTTAAATTATTGAATAAATAAAATATACTATTATAATAATAATAATGAATAATAATTACTTTATTCCTAAACAATTAGATTTAAATATTAAAAAAAAACTATCATCTTTATTACAATTACCTAAAAATGATGTAAATTATGAAATGGCTGGACGAAAACAAATAAAACTATTAATAAGTTTCATTAATTGGTTAAAAGAACATTTATTAACAAAATATAATTTAAAATTATCAGATATGGTTTTAACTGAAACAAATAGTGGTTTTGGTGGTTTAACATATTTATTTCAATATTACTTTAAAAAAATTAATATAGTTGAAATTGATGATGAACGATTAGATTTTATTAAAAATAATATTAATATTTATCGTAAATATACAGATGTTAAATCCTCATTTCGTTATTATAATGATAATTATTGTTTTTTAAAGAATGATTTAAAATTAAAACAAGATATTATATTTTCTGATTTTCCATGGGGTGGTCCAAATTATAAAAAAGTGCAATCATTAAGATTATGTATTGAAGATACACACGCAAAGCCAGTTTATTTAGAAGATATTATTTTAGATTTATATATAAAAAATTTATATAAATTTTATGTTGTATTACTTCCATTTAATTTTGATATGGAGTATTTCGATAAGTTTGCATTAAATAATAAAATAGTTTATGATATCTTTAAAATACCGAATATAAAAGAACGTTTATTAGTTGTTATTAATCATAATGCTTTATCTAAATCAAAATAAAAATATATTTTTTTAATTTAAATTTATTATTAAACTTATTAAATTTAACTTAAATTTATCAGTATTTATTTCATTTATTATATTATTATCAACTGGTAATTCATTTTCATTGCAATCATTAATTATTTTATTGACATATCTATTTTTAAATTCAAAATATTCTATTCTATTTAATAAACCTAAATCTTCATTATTAATATCTAATTTATTATTACTTTCCATAATTAATAACGAATTACATTTAAAATTTACTAAATTATTATTTATATTTATTATTATCTCTTCATTACTACATAAACTTTTTATTGCATTTCCATTTATTTTATCTTGATTTATAATCTCAGGTATAAACATAAACTTCTTATTTTTAATTTCATCTACTAAATTATGAGTTATTTTCATATATAAATTATCTGCTATAATTGGACATATTTGAGAATTAAATGACATATTTTCAAATGTATTATTAATCACATATTTTAATAATGTTTTACCATTACCACCACTACCATAAAATATACATAATTTATTTGGCTTATTTCCATATATTGTATTTGAAAGATAATTAATTAATTTATTACCTTGTTCAATACCTAAATTGTTATAAAACAATTTTTCTTCTATTTTATCTTGATATTCTAAATCAATTAATGATTTATTAAAATTTAAATTAAAATCCGGTTTATCAATTGATTTTTCAATAAATTGATTTAATTCTAAATCTAAAATACCATTTTGAAATGATAATAATGTCATTTTTATAATTTAATGTTTATATTTAAATTTATATTATAGTATCAAATTTTTATTTTTTTAGAAATATAAAATAATAAAAATATATTTTACTTTATAATGGATTATAGTAAAGTATATTTAAAAATTAATGGTAAATGGTATGATTGCACATATTATTTAAAAGTTCATCCAGGTGGTGTAACTATTATGTATAAATATAATATGCGTGATGCTACATATGCATTTAATGATGAACGCATTCATTTAAATAATGACCATATCAATTTATTATTAAAAACCATGGAAGTTCGCGAACCAGAATTAATTGAAAAATTAGATAAATCAATGCGTTGATAATGGTCTAAAATATATATCATGTAATCTTCTTTTTTCATAATATTGTATCCAAATACAATCATAACATCCACATCCACAACATTCAGTTTCTCTAGGTATAATTGGTAAATATAATTTATAATTATTTACATATAATCTTTTATAAATATATTCATTTATATATCTTAACATATAAATTAATGATAGATAAGTTTTAAATAATATTAATTATTTATATTGATATAATACTATATTTATTATGAGTCATCATATTTAGACTTGATATAAAAATAAAAAGTTATACATATGGTAAAATAGTGTATTTAATAATATCATTATCTAAACCAAGTTGATTCATTTTTTGAAATAAATCGTATCTATGTTTAGTAAATATATAATTATTATTTAATATTACAATCGTATTATAAATATTATTAACATAATTAATAATTTCATTATTAGCATGTTTTAATTTTAAACAGAAATTACAAACTTCAAATACTGAGATATATATATTATTATACTTTTTCATATTTTGAAAATCAATTTGTTTATTACCAGTATAAAAGTATTTGAAATATTGTAAATTATTTTTTTTTACCTTACCATATTTCTGAATTTGATTTATTAAAAATTTACGAACATTATAATACCAAATATATAAAGTATTATAATCATAAATATTATTTAATTCTTTTAATAAATCTGGTGTAATAGAAGACTTAACAATATGAGCTCCTGGTGTTTTTAACCAGTCACTTAAAATTATTAAAGGGTCCATTTTTAATTTTGTTATTAAATAAACTATTGATTTAGAATAATCAAATTTATTTTAGAATATTATATTATATAATGAATAGTCAAAAACAAATAGCAGGGTGGTCAAAAACTTATTTAGCGACTGAAAGAGAAAGATCTAAAGAACAACAAAACATCCAAAGAACTACATATAATAAATTATTTGGTTTAGTAGGGAAAATGACTGATGATAAAAAGACTGAAGTTTTAAATGTATTAGGTGATGGTTATAAATTATTAAATAAAATTAAAAATAATCAATCATTTACAAATGATGAAATTTCTAAAATAAATGAAAATTGGAATTATGCAGAAAATAAAGCTGTAGAATTATTAAATACACAATCATTAGTTCAACCATCATTAGTTCAAACACCTTTAGAACAACAATTAGAACAACCATTAGAACAATCATTCGAACAACCTGTATTACAATCAGTTGATAATTCAATCCAACAAGAATTACAAAATGCAAAACAATTAGTATCAGATTTAAAAAATGAATTATCATTAAAAACTCAAGATTTAGAGAATAAAATTCAAACTATTGCTAGTTCTGCAAATGTTCAATTAGTCGGTGGTCAAAGAAAACGTCGTTCTCAAGAAAGACGTAGAAGTCAACAAAAAGGTGGTCAAAGAAATCAAGAAAGACGCCGTTCTCAAGAAAAACGTAGAAGCCAACAAAAAGGTGGTCAAGAAAAACAAGGAACTCCATGTCAAAAACGTAATTCACAAGAAAAACGTCGTTCTCAAGAAAGACGTAGAAAATAAATAAATAATATCATTTTATTATAAATGAATAAAAATGATAATATAAATGGTGGTAGTATTCTTAATTTACTCGCATATCAACGAAAAATAGATAAATATAATACAGGTCAATTACCAACAAATGAATTTAATCAAATTACGAATAGATTAAATATTTTAAAAAATAAATTAGGTTTAGATGAATTAATTAAATATGGTATTTCGTTGGATAACAAAACTAATAAATATTTAATGACTGCATATCCACCAGCTTATTTAAATAAATATTCCGAGATTTATATATTTATAATTGATAATAAACCGATTGAATATTTTAATAAACAATTAGATTTAAATTATAAAAAAATATTACAAGAAATTAATCAAGAAAATAAAAAATTAAATGAATTAAATAAGAAGGACCCAATTAAGGATAGAGATGAATTTGAAGATGCAATTGAATATTCAGAAACAATTGAAAATAATAATCAATTAAATTCTAATAATACAAGTCAAACTAAAAATAATAAAGAATTAATAGAAGATTATATAATTAGAATTAATAAAGAAATTGAAAATATAAATAATAAAAATAAAGAATTAGAAGCATATTTAATAAAATTACAAAAAGATAAAATACCAATTAATATTAACGGAGGTAGAATTAAAAAGATAAAATCAATAAAAATACAAAAAAGGAAATCACCAAAACAAAAAAAAATATAATCAATTAGAATCATTATCAACCATTTCTTTAACTAAATCATCAAATGAATAAGAGGTTGTCCATCCAAGTATTGAACGAGCTTTAAATGAATTACCTAATAATTCATCAACTTCAGCTGGTCTAAAATATTTTTCAGATACAAATATTAATTCTTTACCTGTATTATCATCATAACCAATTTCATTTACACCGAATCCCTTCCATTTAATATTAAAACCTTTTAGAGCAAAAGCTTTTTCAACAAATTCTCTAACAGAATGATATTCACCTGTAGATAATACGAAGTCGTCAGGATTATCATGCTGTAAAATTAACCACATACCATAAACATAATCTTTTGCGTGTCCCCAATCGCGTAAAGAGTCTAAATTACCTAAAACAAGTTTATCAGTTTCACCACGAACAATTTTGCCTAATTCGAGAGTAATTTTACGTGTAACGAATGTTTCACCGCGTCGAGGACTTTCATGATTAAAAAGAATACCATTACATGCAAACATACCATAAGCTTCACGATAATTTTTAGTAATCCAATACCCATATAATTTAGCAACACCATATGGAGAACGAGGATAAAAAGGAGTAGTTTCGGATTGTATTTTTTCCTGGACAAGACCATATAATTCAGATGTAGAAGCTTGATAAAATCTAGTAATATCAATTAAACCAGTGTTTCTAATAGCTTCAAGTAATCGTAAAACACCGATAGCATCTACGTCTCCGGTATATTCTGGCATATCAAAAGATACTTTAACATGAGACATTGCTGCTAAATTATAAACTTCTAATCGTGTCATTTGAGGATAATTATGTTTAATTTCGTATAAGATGTTCATTAAAGAGGAACTATCAGATAAATCAGCATAACGAAGTTTAAGATTATTATTGTTTTTTAAATGGTCAATACGCTTTGTATTAAAAGTTGATGCACGACGAATAATACCCCAAACAATATATTCTTTTTCTAATAATAATTCTGCTAAATAAGAACCATCTTGTCCATTAATACCTGTAATTAAAGAAACTTTCATATTAAATATAGTAATATAAATTATACTTTTTATATTAATATTTTTTAATTATTTATTAATTCTTCTTCAGGTAATGGTTCACCATCTGTATCATACCCATTTAATCTATTTACATATGATTTACGTTGTCCAATAAATTTTTTTGTTCTAAATTCATATAGCGTATCATTTGGATTATCCCAATAAAACTTTTTATTTCTATATACATATTCTACAAACCTAGTAGTATCATTAAAATCAATAGGTCCATCCATTCTTAAATCTACAGGTCTTCTTAATTCAGTTTTGTTTTCAATTAAAATTTTATTTTTACGATTTTGCTCATTAAATATTAAAGGGATATTATTAATTTTTTCTTTATTATTTTTAACTAATTCTAAAATAAAAGTATAGTTAAAATTATTTTGTGTATTATAATTTATTCTTTTCGAATCAATATAATTATATTCTGATTCATTAATATTTTTAATTTCATAACTTTCATCATTAATTTTTCGTAAAACTTCCTTCATTTGATTCATAATATCATTAATAACTTCATCAACCTTATATTTTTTAGTGATTCCATCCGCTAATTTAATTATTATTTTATTAATATTTTCATCATAATACATATTTAAATTACTTTGTATTTGCTCATTAAAACATAATTTTTTTAAGAAATTATTTACAAAATCACTATTATTTTTAGAATATTTTTTATCATTTTCTATTAATTCTTTTAATTCATATCCATTATTTTTATATAAGATTGATACATCATACCGTGTAAAAGGCAATATATTTGGATTATTTGCTAAATAATTTTTTATATTGTATTGATTATTAATATTATTATTAATGTTAGTATTAATTATATTATTACTATTAATATTGCTATTAATAATATTATTATTATTACTATTAGTATTATTAGTGTTATTAGTAATGGTATTATTTGTATTATTAATTATATTATTGGAGGTGTTTAAATCATTTTTTAATAAATCTAATTTTTTTAATTCTAATTCAATTTTTTTTAGTTCTATTTGCTTATTAATTAATTCTATATTTGATAAATTATTAATTGATAAAGAAGTATTTGATAAATTATTATCAGATAAATTATTATTAGATAAATTATTATTTATATTACATTTTCTATAATGCATACTCCGAGTGCTTTTATTTATAAATTTTTTATCACAATATTTACAATTATAAACTATAGAATTTTCTTTAATTTTATCTAATTCTTTAATTAATACACTTCTTTCAATTTTATTATAATTTTTAGATATACATTCTTTAGCTTTAGTTAAATGTTTTAATAATGAATTTTTTCTATCTGTTTCATAAAAACATCTCTGACAAATATATTTACTCATTTAATTTAAAATATATTATATACCTTTAAATATTTATATAGTTCAATTTTGCAATAAAATTTTCAATTTGCAATTCAATTAAATTCAATTTGCAATTAAAATACAACTTACTAACTTATGGTCTAATTATTTATTAAAAATATAAATAAAATAATAAAATTTAGCAAGTAGTTCAATTTGCAATAAAAATTAGGGTCAATTTGCAAATTTTTAATTTATTTTTTATATAATTTAATTATTAAAATAAAAAACTCTATAGTTTTTTGGATTTCTGAAATTTTAAATTATATTTTATCGGTTATATCAACCATTACTATGTATAATTAGAATATAATATGTATTTATGTTCTAGTTATACTTAAAATAAAAATTTATATAATATTCTAATCATCGTCGGAATCAATTATACAACTACGATTATTACCGGCACTGTAAATATTTGTTTGTTTTTTAACAGGAATAGTAGATTTTTTTACTTTCATAATTCTTTTTTCATTTGGTTTAATATTAGTATCGATATCTGAATCATCCGTTGAATAAATTAAACAAGTATTATTTAATTCATTAATTTCATTATCTGAAAAATAACTTTCAATATCATCAGGATGGTCATATTCAAACCATAATAATCGATGAGTATCATCATCAGTATTAATCATACAATCTTCAACTTTAGGTTTATATGTTCTAGTAGTAGTTTTTTTATTTAATAATGAATCAATACCATTTTTACGGTATTGTTCGACTTCTTTCCACATATCAATATATAAATGAATGTGTTTATTCCACCATTCATCATCACGCCATACTTCAGTTAATTTATATATTTCAAGAGTCCAAAATACATTTTTACAAAACATATATCGGCCTTCCTTTTCAATTTTTTTACGTTCATCATTTAGCCATTTTTGTATTTCATTTGTTTTTAAAAATCTAGGCGGATATACATAATAATATGGTTTATATTCAGTAGTAGCTTGATTATCAATACATACTAATAATGTTCCCTTATGTTTTCCAAATTTATTTAAAGGTTCATTAGGGTCATCATAAAAGTCTGCTTTATAATCATCAAAATTATGGTATTCTGTAATTTTACATTCAACAAAATCTACTTTATCTAATCCACATACTTGTAATTGTTGTTGCATTTGATACCAGTAGTATTTAGGTGGAATACCATTAATAATTCTAGCATATGGTGCTTTAATTTCAATCATAACTCCAGTAGGTGTAATACCATCAGGAGATGCACTAATAAATGAATAATTAGGATGTTTAATACTACCAAATTCTAATAATTGTGTATTATGTAAATCTTCATAGATTCGTTGAATAATCGGTTCGTATTTAACACCATGAGTTATATGAACACTCGGAATTTCTTCTTTATTATCTTTATGACCACATTTTTTTAAAATTAATTGATTTTTAGTTTGATATGGATTATCACCAAAGATAGTCGCACATTCACTTGCACCAATACTATCTTCTTTAATTTTATACCATTCTTCACTACGTTGTTCAATAACGGGAATATTTTTAAGTTTATTAACTTGTTCATTTCGGTCAATAATTTTAAAATTATTAAAATGATGACCAAATTTTGAAGGATATAATTGTGCGATTAATTGTTTTAACCATGGTTGAAACACTTCTTTATCATATGTTTTCTTATCATAAACACTAAGTAATAGAGTGCTACAATAAACAGATAATTCATTTAATGAAATAGACGGAGATACATTTTTAAAGCAATCATCCGCAATTTGCATAATGCAATCATTTAAATTATCCATTTCAAGTTTTAATATATAGTAAATAAAAAACTTTATATTATCAAATTTAAAATTAAAAATTTGATTATTAATAATTGAAAATAATTTTTATTTTAAATTAAATTATTAATTTCATAATAATGTTAAAAGAATTAAGAGCAAAAATAAGTGATTTTAATAATGAATCAGTATTATGTAATAATAACAATGATAATAATGTCGAAGTCGATAAAATTGTATCAACTAGTGAAACAAAAGAAGATAAAGAACCAGTTATAAAAGAATATAGAGGAAACCAATTTGACCTAGATAAATTTAAAAGCACAATTTCATATATGGAATATGTTAAAAACAATTCAAAAAATAAGAAAGTATTAATACATGAAAAAGTATCAACATTTTTTAGTAGTGAAAATGATTTATCAGATAAATTAAATGAATTAAGTTTAAAAAAGAAATGGAATCGTTTAGATATGTATTCAAAGAAATCTCGTATTAAAGAATATTTAAATAGGATGGTAGAACAAGGTGAAATAAATCCATTAGAACAAGAATATATTCAAAAGAAATTAGAAAAAATGATTGTAGAAAAAAAACTAACAAAAAATAGTGAAATTGAATATGATGAAAATACTGGTTTAATAAAAGATATACCAATATTAAAAACATTATTATAAAATATGATTATTAATACAATTTTTATTTTAGTGCGAATAAAGATAATTAAAAATATGTTGAATTATACATAAATATAATAATGGGTGCTTCTGAAAGTGTGCAATTAGATGAACAATCAAGTATAAATAAAATACAGACATTAAATAATCAAATATTTTATAATGAAAGATATAATTTAATACCTAGTTTTCCAGGTTTTGAATTTAAATATTTAGATATGATTACTTTAAAAAGAAAATTTAATTTGGCAAATGAATTACCGAATTATATTGACTTAAGAAATAATTTTCCTCAAATTCAAAATATGAATCAATTTCCGTTTAATCCAATTATATCAGTAGTTTATTTATTACATTATCAATTACTTAGAAGTAATAGTTTGCCAATATTTCCACCGTCAGCAATGTTTATATATAGAAATATAAAATTTTATAAAAATGTAAAATCATTATTAAGTTTGGAATCTATATTTATGTCTATAAAAGAGAATGGAATATGTAGTGAGAATCAATTTCCAACAACAAATGAAAATTTAGTAAATGAAATATCTGGTAAATTATATGAACAAAGCAATGCATTTAAATTTATAGATATTTATCGAGTAGAACAAAATTTAGAAACCTTAAAAGCATTATTAAATAATAAATATCCATTATTAATAGGATTTTCGGTATATTATGATTTAAATAATATAGAAACTTATATGTGGATGCCGGATGAACAAATTGATAAAAAATTAGGGGGTATAAGTGGTGTATTAGTTGGATATATTGAAGAAAGAAAGATGTTTATAATGGCATCTACATTTGGTCAGACATTTGGACAAAATGGATATATTCTAATACCTTATGATTATGTATTAAATAAGAATTTAACATATGAAATATATACATTAGATTTTATAAAAGAAAGAGTAGAAGGTTATATAAATCAAAGAAAGGAAATAGTTAATTTAGAAAATAATATTGTAGTTAAAAAAGAAAATAACAAAAAATATAAACAGGATGATTTTGGAAGTTTGTTTAGATAAATAATTTTTTTTAATAAATTATTATTTTTAATAAATAAATACGTATAATTAAAAATAATATAAAACTATGCTTATTATAAGCTAATAACTAATATAATGTCTAATGATTTATCTAACTATGAAATTATAAAAAAAATTGGAACTGGTGCATTCGGTGTAGTATATAAAGCTATCGATAAAAATACGAATGAATTAGTTGCTATAAAAGTAGAAGAATTAAAAAAAGCTTCTAGATTAGATTTTGAATATCGTATATATAAAGATATAAATGATAATGTCGGATTTCCAGAGATATATGATTTTAGAAAAACAAAAAAGAATTATATCTGTATTATGGAATGTTTAGGTCCGTCATTAGAAGATTTATTGGATTTTTGTGGTAAGAAATTTACATTAAAAACTACATTAATGATTGGTATTCAAATATTAAATAGAATTGAAAGTATTCATAATGCGGGTATTATTCATCGTGATATTAAACCAGATAATTTTTTAATCGGTATTGGTAAGAATAAAAGTCGTATTTATTTAATTGATTTTGGTTTATCTAAACGATATATGTTGGAAGGACAACATATAGAATATTCAACAGAGAAGAGTTTTACAGGTTCATTTCGCTATTCATCAATTAGAAATCATAGAGGTATTGAACAAAGTAGAAGAGATGATTTAGAGTCAATTGGGTATATGTTAATATTCTTTTTAAAAGGAACATTACCATGGCAAGGATTAGATGGTTCTACTAAAGAAAAGAGGTCTTCAAATATTTTTAAAGTCAAATATGATACAAGTTTAACAGATTTATGTAATGATATACCAAGAGAATTTTTATTATATATGAAATATTGTAGATTATTAAAGTTTAAACAAAAGCCGGATTATGATTTATTACGTAATTTATTTATTTGTTTATTTAAAAAGCATAATTATAATTTAGATTATATATATGATTGGAATATTGTTGCTAAAAATAAAAAAAATCAATCTATTCAATAATTAATATTAATTATATTTAATAAAATTAGTATTAATATTTTTATTTAATGATTAACGAACTATCTATTATACAAAATAAGCGTAAATCATATGTAATTAAATCAAATAATACATAATGGACTTGCTTCGCAAATGGTAATGTGAATAATGATAGGATAACATAAATTAACGCAAACCAGATATATTTATAATATAAATTAAGCGTAAATCATATGTAATTAAATCAAATAATACATAATGGACTTGCTTCGCAAATGGTAATGTGAATAATGATAGGATAACATAAATTAACGCAAACCAGATAT